>Ga0209083_1000017_pt1 | contig 263365 bp, 211 predicted proteins | sample AM7aDNAmetaG_FD_184132 | JGI IMG/M metagenome (GOLD analysis project Ga0209083, IMG submission 184132) | Freshwater microbial communities from Finland to study Microbial Dark Matter (Phase II) - AM7a DNA metaG (SPAdes) (version 3) | ecosystem: Environmental > Aquatic > Freshwater > Lake ...
TGTTCATCACCAGGATGCCCTTGAGGGTGGCGACTTCGCAGTCGATGTTGTCGACACCGACGCCGGCACGGGCGATGGCCTTGAGATTGCCGGGGTTTGCCAGGACTTTCTTGGTGACTTTGGCGCCCGAGCGCACGATGAGGGCATCGTAGGCGCCGACCTCGGCTGCCAGTTCATCCTCTTTGAGGCCGACTTTGACGGTAAAGTCCACACCGCTGCTTTTAAGCAGTTCCAGTCCTTCATCGGCCAGCTTGTCGGCGACGAGTACGCGCATGGTAGTCTCCTGGTTTCTATCGATCAGAGGCAATGTACGGGGCGGTGGGTTTAGCGGCAAGCAAAAGCTAGTCAGGGCGACCTTGTCGAGGACTTGTCACGACGGGGCTGGGTAAGGGCGATGAGGGAGGCGAGGCCACGGGAAATGCCGACTAGTTCGCGTAACTGCTCGATGACCCGCACTTCGGGGAGTTCCTCTGGGCGCTGGCGCGCGTAGCGGTTGATCCAAACCGGAGCCATTCCGGCTCGCGAAGCGCCAATGACATCGATCTCCCACGAGTCGCCGACGAAGATGCAGTCGGCGGGTGTGCAGTTGAGGACGCGGCAGGCGAGATCGAAGATACGCCGGTCGGGCTTCGGAAAGCCTGCCTGTTCGCTGATGATGATGCAGTCGAAGTGCGAACGGATCCCCAGGTGGTCGATCTTCTCCTGCTGCTGAATCGTGTTCCCGTTGGTAACGATGCCCTTGCGGAACCCAACGAGGGCGTCGAGCGTTGCATGGGTATCGGCGAATGGGCACCAGCCTTCCTTGAAGAGACGATCGAAGGCTGTGATGCTTTGGGCAACGGTCTGATCGGGCATGTCGGGGTTAGCGAAGGCATCGCGGACGCGGTGGAATCGCTGCTCCTCGAAGGTCATCTGGCCGCTCGCGTACATGGAATGGTATCTGGGGATGGCCGCCTTCCACGCGGAGTAGAATTCCTCACGCTCCCGCCGAATGTGTTCGCGACAGGCATCATAGAGGCGCGGCATGTAGTACTGCTTGGCCGCCAGATCATCCAGCAGCGTATCGTCGAGGTCGAAAAGGATTACAGGGGTACCCCGTTCCACGGTTCCCATAGCATTGTCAGCAGTCAAAACCAGACTCAAGTCGCGTTTCCACTATGTGAAGGCTCGGAGCAGATGTCAACCGCCGCGTTTGTATGAAGGTGAAATGAATGGCGTTGCGCATTGCTCGCGTTGCCTAGAATGACCCACAGATCGCCCCAAAACCTTTGAGCCTTCTGGAGATGGGATGGAATACGAGATCAGGACAGAGCGCGCGGCAGCGATGCAGTTTGCGGCGGTGCGTGACCGGGCAACATTCGCGGACCTTTCGGAGAAGATCCTGCGGCATGTGGGAACGGTGATCCAGAGCCTTCGCGCAGCGGACATTCCCTTTGGCCGGTGCATCGTCCTGTACGGGGATCACGAGGACAAGACGCCGGCGGGCTTTGCCATCGCCGTGGGGTGGGAAGTGGATGTGCCGTTCACCGATGCGAGTGCCGGGATATCGACCATCCAGACACCGGCGGGAGAGGTCGCCAGCACGGTGCATATCGGCCCGTATAGCGATCTGCACAAGGCGCACGCCGCGATCCACCGGTGGTGCGAGCAGCAGGGATTGCGGAGGATGGTCGCGAACTGGGAAGTGTACGACCATCAGCGCGAAGGCCGGCCGGTACGGACGGATGTGTACTATCTGCTGGGCTAGTTCGGCAGCCACTTGTCGATCATGCCGATGAACATGTCGTCGGCCTGGGTCATCCAGGTGAGGTCTTCGCGCTGACTGGCGAGATGGAAATACCGGTCGGGAACGTATGAGGGGGGATAGGAGGTGAAGCGGGTTTCGCCGTAGACGTCTACCAGGTCGGACCAGACTTTGCGGTGATTCTCGATGGCGGCTTTGACGCTTGCGATTCCGGCGTCGCGCTGGGCCTTGTCGGCGGTGTCGCACTGCTTGAGGGCCAGGAGGATGCGCGGGGCGGTGCTCTGAAGGTTGTAGAGGGCGAGGGAGAGCTTCCAGTAGTAACGGTTTTTATGGGAAGCGTTCTGCAGGTCGGCGAGGCGGCCGGAGAGTTTCTGGTAGTTGTCGGACTCGACCTGGGCCTTATCCAGACGCTGCTTGTACTTCTGAGTCCAGGCGCCGGGGTCCTTGGCATCGGGCAGTTCGATCAGCTTGGTGGTGTAGTCGAACTGGCGTTTCTCCTGGCCTTCCAGCGGCGGCAGCCAGTGCTCTAGGCGCACGAGGCTCTGCAGGCCGTTCTCATCGGCCATCATGTCGCCTTTGCGGAAGTAGGCCTGGTACCACAGGGCGCTGCCGCTATAGAGCTGGGCGTTGAAGTCGAGATAGTCGGGGATGGCGATCCCGAATTCCTTCTGGAGCCAGGCCTGGTCGAACTGCTCCAGCGAACGGCCGGTGGGTGACCAGCTATACTCGGCGGCGGTGATGAAGCCGCGCCAGTAGTTTTCCATATGCGGGCTCTTGTCATCCCAGGCAGTGCAGAGCATGCCGTAGATGCCCTTCTCGGCGGCGAGTTGGATGAAGCTGCGGATGACGGAACTGCCCGCGCCGCGATCACCGTTGCCGTTGCCGCGCACATCCGCCTGGAAGAGCATCCCGCCGTGGGAGTTGGTGGCGGTGGCGACCATGGCCTTGAGCGAGTGCTTCTGGTACCAGTCCAGGGCCTTGATGTTGCCGGGCTGTCTGGCCATGGAGTAGTTCCAGCGCATGTAGACGCAGTTCTTGGGGAAGTCGGCAAGCAGTTGATCAAGAAGCGGCTCGCCCTTGGCCCAGGATTCTTCAGCCTGCTGGGCAGTCACCTTGCTGTCGTAAGTGCTGCGGTAGACGTTGGCGAAGTGCAGGGGCATGTCATCCCAGAAAATGGGGATTCGGTTGTGTTCGGCGGCGAATTCGCAGACGCGCTTGAGCCAGTAGAGATTCAAGCTGAGCTTGCCCTGCTTGTCGGCGGTGGGTTTGCAGCGGGGACAGAAGCCGATGTTGCGGACTTCATCGCCGCCGACGTGGAGGTATTTGGAGCCGGGGGTGGCGTCGATGGCATCACGGTAGAGATCGAATTGCACCTGGTAGGTGCCTTCATGCAACGGGCAGAACTGCCAACTGCTGTAGCCAATCTCGCGCAGGCCGGCATAGGCCTGGTGCTTGAGGATGAAGGTGGCGTGGCCGAGGCCCTGGACGAGGGGATCGATCTCGATGTTGCGCTCGCGGGCGTAGCGAATGAGGGCGGCCATCTCGTCGATGCTGATGGACTGGGGGGCCCCTACCAGCGGCTGGCGCATGTAGCGCAGCTTGTCCTCGAATTCGAAGATGACGGCATTGATCTTGTAGCGGGCGAGGCGATCAATGCTCTGGTAGTAGTAGCTCATGTGATCGAGATGGTGCTTCACATCGAAGTGGACCGCGCGATAGGAGAGCACGGGATAGTCGGTGATCTTGCATGCAGGGATGGGCTTCTGGTAGTCGCGGGCATCCTCTAAGAGCTGCTGGAGGGTCTGGCAGCCATAAAAGAGGCCGGCCTGGGCTTTGGCCATGATCTGGACGCTCTCGGGCGCGAGGGTCATGACGTAGCCTTCATCTGAAGGCATGGAGGCGAGGGAGGGATCGAGGATGAGAATGAGGGTGCCGTTGCCGGCCGTGGATCCGATGTTCAGTTGGGAGAGAAGGTCGCCGGTAAGCGGTAGAGTGGCCCCGCCTTTGAGGATGACCTGCTTTAGGGCGCCGGAAGAAAGGCCCGGACCTTCAAGCAGAACGACATCCTTGGGTTGTGGGATAACGGCAAAGGGAGAAGGCAGATTGTCAGCCATGGCGAATGCTCCGTAGATGGAAACCGAGAGAAGATATGCGACCAGGAACGATAACAGTTGAGTTTTCATTGGTCGTCCGATGCTGCTATGTACCGCTGTCTAAATGTCGACGGTTTTTCCGGTACGCACGGACTGATCGGCCGCCAGCACGATCTGCAGGCTGCTGACGCCGCTGTCCATGTGCTCGGAGAGATCCAAGTCCTCGCGAATCGCCTTCAGGAGATAGCGTTGTTCGCGGCGGAGGATCTCATCGTGATCTGGTTCATCGGTGCAGTCCACCGTTTCATCGGTCCGCTGGAAGCGGCCATCGGGACCGAGAGTGGCGTGGTGAAGCAAGAGCATTTCGGCTTTGCCGTGGGACTTTAGATCCGCGGAATTGCCTCGGGCAGCGCCGGTGGAGCTTACGATGCTCACAGCGCCCTTGGGGCCGATGACATCCTTCACGAAGAAGGCGGTTTCGCTCATCATCGGACCCCAGCCGGCTTCGTACCAGCCAACCGAGCCATCGTCGAAGCGGACCTGAAGTTGGCCGTAGTTGTACATGTCGGGGGCAATGTCGTCGGCCAGTCGGGCACCGATGGCCGAGACGCTGACAGGTTTTGCGCCGGTCATCTGGCACATGATGTCCACATAATGCACGCCGCAATCGACGATGGGCGAACAGGACTCCAGCAGTCGCTTGGCGCCCAGCCAGTGATCGCCCTGGGTTTGCTGGTTGAGGTTCATGCGCATGACCAGAGGCCTGCCCAGCGTGCGGGCGATTTCAACGAACTTGATCCAGGATGGATGGTGGCGGCAGCCGTAGCCGATCACCACCTTGCGATGGGCCTTGCGGGCGGCGGCGACGATGTTGGTTGCGCCCTGGACCGTGGTGGCCATGGGCTTTTCGAGGAAGATGTGGGCGCCGGCCTGCAATGCGGCGACGGCGTACTTCTCGTGCGAATTGGGCAAGGTGGTAATGCAGACGACATCCGGCCAGATGGCGCTCATGGCGGCATCGAAGTCGGCGTAGGTTTTCACGCCACCCAGCGCTTTGCTTAGCGCCTGGCTGCGGGCCGGGTCGATGTCCACGAGGCCTGCGAGGTCGTAATCCTTGATCGCCTGATAGGCCTGGGCGTGACAACTTCCCATGCGGCCACAACCGACCAATAGCACTTTGAGTCGATCATTCATATAGATAGAAGTCCTGCTATGTGCAATGTGGGCGGCCGATCAGTGAGTATCGGATGGTCCGCGCCAGACACTTCCGCCAAACGTGGTTACGTAGACGATGGAATCATCCTTGGGATCGAAGGTTACGCGCTGGGCGTTGCGGAAGGGCAAGCCGGCCATCGGGGCGAAGGTCTTGCCGTTGTCCTTGCTAAGCCACAGTCCGCCGTTGGGGGCGCCCTCGCACAGGGTCATATAGATCCAACCCGGCTTCTTCGGGTTCAGGTAGGCGCCGAAAGTTTCGGGGCCCTCTTTGCCGATGCGGGTCCAGGTGGCTCCGGCATCGGTGCTGCGCCACAGGCCGCCCTGGTCTTTGCCGGGCGTGTCGCAGGCGCCGACGTAGATCGTATTGGGATTGGCGTCATCGACCGTGAAATCTTTGGGCCAGAGCCACTGCTGCGTGGTGTTCACCTTCTGCCAGCTCTGGGCGGCATCCTTGGAGCGATAGAGTCCCACGCCATCGGGGGAGAAAGTGCCATTGACGCGCAAGCCGGTGATCATGGCATAGAGCGTGCCATCGGGAGTGCGCTCGATGCGGTGGACGCGCATATTCGTTTGCGAGCCAAGACCGCTGCTGGCCTTGGTCCAGTTCTTGCCATCATCGGTGCTCTTGAAGACGCCTTGGGCAAAGATCGAGCAGTACAGGGTTCTGTTACCGGCGGGGCTGGTCGGGTCCATCACAACGCTGGTGCATGCCTTTTCGGGCAGGCCCTGGTTGCTGACTTTCCAGGAAGCGCCGTAGTCGGTGCTGACACACACGCCGCCGGGGCCGTTGGCATTGTGCCGACCCAGAACGATGTTGCCGTTGGGGATGTCGTGTACGTTGGAGAAAGCGCCCCAGATCTTGCCGGGGACCAGCGGATCAAACGCCAAGGCAAAGGTCGTGTTGTGCCACGGCGCACGGGTATCGACATCCCACCAGATCCAGGTCTTGCCGGCGTCGAGTGAGCGGGCGAAGCCGATGTCGGTGTAGCAGATGTAATGGCGATTGGAGTCGTTGGGATCGATGTAGTAGTTCCAAGTGGAGGTCACCACCAGCCCGGTGCCTTCCCAGGCGATCGGGGCGTTGGCGTCGCCGGCGGATGCCTTGCGGGTGTGGGCGGGCTTCCAGCTTGTGCCGCCATTGTCAGTCATGAAGCAGTAGCTGTTGTCGGTGGTCATCAACTGGTTGGGGTCGCTGGCGGCCACGGCCATGCCGAGGCATGGTTCCTGCAGGAACTGCTTGTTGCCGACAACGGAGTAGAAGTCGTCGATGTTGGGAGCGGGCTTGTAGCGCGGGTCGGCGTAGAAGGTGGGTTTCCAACTCTTGCCGGCATCTTCGCTGCGGTAGATGGTGGCATTGTGCGGCGGCTGAACTCCGGTGTTGGTGTTGAAGGCCCAGACGATATTGGGGTTGGCGTTGGCGGCGGCCATGCAGGTGTATTGCGCGGTCTGGCCCATCGACCACTCGTCGGCCGCCTTCAGGTCGCGGTTAATCCCCTCGCCCATGGCCGATTCCCAGCTCTCACCGCGATCGGTGGAGCGGAAGATGCCGCCGGCGAGTTTATCGCCCTGGGCCTTGGTCGGCAGCGAGGCGTATAGCACGACCTGTTTGCTGGTGGCGTTGCTGGCGCCGGCGAAGGCGATCAGGTTCTTTCCAGGCAGGCCGGTGCTCTTGGGGGCCCAAGTCTTGCCGCCGTCATCGCTGCGAAAGATGCCGGCATCGGTAGCAGCGAAGACGATACGCGCCTGCGCCGGGCTGGTTTGGTCAAAATGGAAAGAGAGGTAGCGGCCGGAAGTTCCGGTGCCCTTTGTCCATGTTGTGCCGCCATCATTCGACACCCACACACCTTCCTGGGTGCCGCAGATCATCCGGTTGGGCTGGCCTTGATCGATGGCGATCTCGCCCATCGCGCCGCGGGGCGAGTTGGGGATGGCGGTCCAATGTTCGCCCTGATCACGGCTGATCTTGATCACGCCATCGCTGGCGAAGATGACATTCTGATCGGTCGGGTGGAAGGCGGGCTTGCAGCGGGTATTGGTGTGGAGTTGGCTCCAGTGGATCATCTGCCAGTTGGCGCCGCCGTCACGGCTGACATAGGCGGCGGACATGTCGCAGTTGAGCATGCGGAGCTTGGGATTGGCGGGGCTGATGGCGGGGGTGAACATGGCGCCGCCGCCGGACATGCCGATGGATTGCCAACCTGAGGCCGCGGGCGAATTGTTGGGGACCTCGGCGGCCTTTGATGCCTGCGTCCAGAGCAGGGCGCTGGAGATCATTACACAGGATGCGAACACGATGCCAATGCTCATGCGGTTGCACATACGCCAGGTCTCCTCTTAGTAGTATCAGTCTCGCGCGGGCGGGGGAGTCTCCGGGTTAGGGATACTCTGACGCACGGCTCCGTTTGGGCCGCTATTGCGGCATGCCTTCGGCTTTCTGCTGTGCCGAGCCTGTGGGTTTGTACCAGGTGTCGGCCGTGTCCAGCAGTTTGAAATACGGTTTCAGGCGGGCGTAATCGTGGCCCCAAGTGGTGTACATGAAGCCGAGTATGCCTTTTTGCCCGCTGGAGAATTGCAGCCAGCGGGTGATGTTCTGCTTCATGCCGGCATCGGTCTTCGTGTCGTAGTAGCCGCAGAGCACCTGCTGCTGGCCGCGGTCGGCGAAGAACTTGATGTCGTCGGAGTTCTGGGCGGCCCAAATCATGATGGTCGTGTCGGTGGGCAGGCCTTTATCGGCGCCGTTCCAGTAGTCGTGGACGAGGTAGTAATAGCGCTTGCCCTGGCCGGGGCCATAGGCGTTCTCGAAGGGGGAGAACATGTCGGACCAGGTGTAGATGGTGGCCTGGGGGGCATGCTTCTTGAGGAGGTCGTAGCCCTTCTTGACGTGCTCGGCGAGGATTTCGCCGGGGGTCATGGGCTTGCCGCTGGGGGTGGGCTCCCAACCGCAGATGCGGATCTCGTCATAGTTCATGAAATAGCCGGGGGCGCCCCAGACTTTGACGCAGTTGGCGGCGTCGCGTTCCATCAGGTCGAAGACCTTGGGGTCTTCCATGGAGATCTCATCCTGGTCGCCGTAGATGCGGTAGGCGTGGAAATAGCTCAGGAGCAGCTTCTGGCCATTCTTGATGCTCGAGTTGTCGGTCAACTCCATGGCCGGGCCGAGCAGCTTGGGGGCGGCTCCGGGTGTCGGCTGGTCGGTCCAATCGGGGGCCGTCATCAGGTTGGGGTCGTGGAAGGGCTTATAGTCCTTGCCTTCGGCATAGACGGTTTTGCCATCTTCGCTGGTGACCACCAGAGGGGTGAGTTCGCGGCGGACCATGTTCATGGCGCCGATGGGCTCGATCTTGATGTCGGCACATGGCGCCATGATCTGCAGACGCATCACGCCATCGTCGAGTTCGAGGGTGTTGAAAGTGGTCTGGGCGATGAACTTGTTGCCTTCCTTGTAGCTGATCGGATGGGTGCGGGTGACCCAACGCTTCCAGCCATCGGACTTCTTGCAGGTGGAAATGCGGAGCATTTCGTCGGCGTCGCCCTTGTACTGGCCCTTGGTCAGGGTGAAACGGATGCTGTAATGGGTGTATGGCCGGGCTTTGAGCTCGACATCGATGTTGCCGTCTTCGTTGGGCTTGACGGCCGAGCAATCGATCGCGAGAGATGGGTCGACCTGGGCGGTCTTTCCGGCCACGACGAAGGGAACTTGCTTGACCGGCAGGCCGGCGGCGAGATTGGGATCAGCACCGAGATAGCGGCCGGAATAGCCCAGAGAGTACACGCATGGGATGAGGGTCAGGTTCAACTCTTTGGCGGCGGCCTTGGCCTTGGCGACGCGAGCGAGATAAGCGGGGTTGTCCGGCGTGTTGTACCAGCCGCCTTCGGGCATGAGGATGTGCGTGCAGCCCACTTCCTTGGACTGTTTCAGGACATCGATGAACTTCGTCAGCCCCGCGTCATTGTTAAGACTGGCGCCCACGTAGTTCCATCGCTGCGGGTACTTTTCGGCCGCCTGGGCGGTGGAAATTGCCGCCAGCATCAGCATGGCAAGGGTCAGGATGCGCTTCATGTTTAGTACTCCGAGAGAAAGGGATGTTGGCCGAACAACACGCGAGTGAGTCTAACCATGTTGCAGGGTCGATCAAGGGAGGGGAGGAAGGAAGCCCGAATGGCGAAATCCGAATGACGAGGGTGAGAAGGATGAGGGCGGAAGGATGAAAAGGGAATCAGGGCCCGGCAATCGGGTAAAATCGCATGGATCGGGTGCGACAGCAGGTGCGCAGGTTCTTGGTGAGGATACCCCCTGTGCGCTATGTGCTGTCGAGGTAAGGAGTTAAGGTATAAGTGAGAGAGGAGATGCGCAGGTTCGAAAGACATAGTGATTAGTGATCATTCCGTAACGGGCAAGAGGAGCTATGGCCGAAGGTGCTTAGGTTCGTATGCGCTGTTGGCGGTGGTGTGTTAGTTAGATCGCTGACGGTGGGGAAGATGCTCAAGATCGCGTACGCATCTTGGGGGCAATGGCCGCCGGCCGGTCGCGGTAGACGTATTCACTTGTCAAAGATCCGGAGTTGGCGCGGAACCAGACAAGCGCGCTCCTCTATAATAAGGGTGGGTTTGGAGGGGGTCGGTTTTGGAAGGTGAGGAATGACAGGGACTTAGGAGCGGCCCAGAAACTTTCACGATTTTGGGTAAGATGGGAAACATAGGTAATGCGGCTGGGCATCCAAACAGAGGTTCGGCTCATGACCCCTTAGCCACACACCCCTGATCCGCCGCTCGTGTTTCGGCGGTAATATTGATTGCAGTGGCGTCGAGGATGCCTTGCAGGAGAACACCTGCGATGCGTACGAACATGGATCAGAGCGTTGTTGAGCAATACCAGCGCGACGGCTTCGTCCACGTGCCGGGGTTCCTGTCGGGCGATGAGCTGACGGAGCTCAAGTCGGCCGTGCAGGACGCAGTCGCCGCGATGGGCAGGCGCAAAGTGGCCGGCTCGGAGTTGAACTGGGAATCCGGCGACAGTTACTATGACCGCGTCTTCACCCAGCGGCTGAACCTCTGGCGGATCAGCCCGACCGTGAAGCAATACATGCTCAGCCCCGAACTGGGCAAACTGCTCTGCCGCATGAGCGGCACCAGGGGCATGCGCTGCTGGCATGACCAGGCCCTGATCAAGCAGCCGTTTGCCAACCCCACGGCCTGGCACCTGGACAACCCCTACTGGTCGTTCCATTCGCAGCAGTCCATCTCGATCTGGATCGCGATGGAGGATGCCACGTTCCACAACGGCTGCATGTGGTTCATCCCGGGCACGCACAAACTGGCGCGGTTCGACAACGTCGGGATCGGCCAGAACATGGGCGACCTGTTCGGGCTCTATCCCGAGATGGCGAAGATCGACTCGGTGCCCGTGCCGATGAAGGCGGGCGACTGCTCGTTCCACAACGGTTTGACCGCCCACGGCGCCGGGGCAAACATGACGCGCGGCACGCGCATGGCGATGACCTGCGCGTATATGCCCGAAGGCGCAACGTTCAACGGGAATCCGAATATCCTTCCCCCGAGCTATCTGAAGACGCTGAAGAAGGGAGATGTGCTGGAGAATGATGAGTGGAATCCCCTTCTGTACTCAGAGGTTGCCATAAACAGGTGATATTACACAAGATTTGAATCACGTTCTGTTCTTCCCCCAAAACATGACCTCACGCAGAGCACGCGGAGACCGCAGAGAAAGACCGATGCTTCCACTTCCCCGGAGAGGACTATGCCATCACGCGGCGGCTCCCTGTTCGCTGGTTTGGACTGAGTCTGTTGGAGCGGTATGATCGGCCGCATTGAAGGGAGGCTCGTCCATGTCCTGGATGATCGGCGTTGTAGCGTTGGTTCTTTGCCTGGCGCAATATGGCGCTGCCCAAGCCGCAACCGGCGAGGCTGCCCCCGCACCCGCGCGGGCATCGCTTCGGTCGGCATATGAAGAGCTGGCCAAGGCACTCGGCAAGAATGATGCGACCAGGCTGGAAGCCCTGATTGCCGACGATTTTATGCTTATCGACTTCGAGGGAAAGACGTCTACTAAAAAGTCGCTTCTCGATGCAGTTCGTGAAGGAATCATCACGTTGCAGAAGCTGGAGACAAAGGGTCCACGGTACCTTGAATTCACAGGGGGCGGCATGGTGCAGGGCGCAGTGGTTGTGGAAATGGGATATGGCCAGGGGGCGCAGAGGCAGGTTGGCGGGCTGTTTGCCGTCACTTGCGTGTTCGCATTGCGCGAGAACGCATGGATGCTGGCAGGCGCCCAGATGACACGAATTCCGCCGAAGCAAACGCCCTAGAGTTTCGTTGGGTGCCCTGCCTCCTTGGCCACTCCGCCTCAAGACGCCGAGACCGCGGAGAATGCCGCCAACCAGAACACCGGGCGGATTTGCAGCAGCGGAAGCTATCGGAGTGTCTTTTCGCCGTGTGCAAAGTGCCTCAGCGCCTCTTCATTGAGCCTGACTCCCAATCCAGGCTGGTCGCCCAGAATGACCTCGCCATCCCGTATTGGCAGCGACGCGGCGATCAGGCTTTGCGGCATTCCATGGTCAAATACACCCCCTAATTCACCGCACGGGCCGCCGGGCGTGACCACCGCAGTCAGGTGTTGATAGGCGGCCGGTCCCATGGCGCAGTATCCCGTGCCACCGATGATCACTGGAACGCCAAAGGATTGCGCCAACTGGGCATGTTGCCTGGCGCGGGAAAGACTGCCCGGCTGTACTGGATGAATGCCCACCACATCCGCAGCGGCATTTTGCAGCACGGCCGCCAGATCGCTGGTTCGCCGGGAGAGCATATCAACCATGATCCGCGTAGTCCCCGCGCAGCCATCCTTCAACGTGCGGTAATCCGAGACTCCGCCGGCAAGGGGATCTTCAAAGATATCCAGGCCGGCTTCACCGAGCTTGTCGGCCGCATGCCGGGCATCGGCGAAGGTCTTGTAGCCGCAGTTGGCATCTCCCTGAAGCATCAGCCCCGGCGGAGCGCAGCGGCGTATGGCTTTGACTCTGGCCAGATCCTCTTGAAAGTCGCCGACCAGTTTTGTTTTCAGGTATTTCCGGAAGCCTTGGGCGAAGAAGCTCTGGGCTTTTACCTGTGCTTCATCGGCATTGACAGGGAAAATGCACGGCATCAGAGGCACCTGGCGCTGGGCGCTGCCACCGAGAAGAGTATGCAGCGGCAGGCCCGAGAGTTGTCCGACCAAATCGTGTAAAGCCATTGAAATCGCTTCGCACAAGAAGCGATCCGCTTCCGTGTCCACATGAGGAAGCAGTGAATCCAGACCACGGGCATCCTGGCCGATCAGAGGGGCTAAGATCCGATCCACGGCGGGAGTGTAAACCACCGGGGTCTCTCCCTGGCCTTGTGTATCACCAGCGTAGAGGCGGACAATCAGGAACGGGAAACTATCCACCCTGCCATAGCTAAACAGAAGATTCACCGGCATCTGTCCCCAATGGATGTCAATTCGGTCAATGACGTAAGAACTGGCAGCGGCGCTATGACGAGCTTTCATGATCTGCAGAGTATAATGCGAAACTGAGCAGGCGAATCAATCAGTGGTTGTAACGCTCAAGTGTCTTGCTTGCGCTCCGCCCATGCGGCCGAAGACGGCCGCGGCACCGCAGCGGGAGACCGCTGCGCCATGTCAGCGCGCTCGCCTTGGATGTTGTCTGGGCGAATTGGCGCCTGACAGCGAAACCCACGGGCTTACGCCCGCGGCTCCTTGAGCGATTGCGACCACGGTGCGGGTGGTTACACTATTTGTCTATGCACAGCTACACCATTCGACGTGCGACATCGGCTCCGGCGGATCTTTTGAATTTCGAGTCATCCTTCTGGGAAGCGGCGGAGATTCTGAAGGTCGATCATTATTACCCCCAAAGCAGCAGCCATCACCCCAATGTGCGGGCAAAGGTGCTGCATGATGAGCAGAACCTGTACGTTGTCTTTGATGTGCAGGACCGGTACGTCCGCGTGGTGGCCAAGGGGTATCAGTCGATGGTGTGCAAAGATGCCTGCGTGGAGTTCTTTGTCCGGCCTAAGGCTGACAAGGGATACCTGAACTTCGAAAACAGCGGCGGCGGGGCGCAGCTCTGCTATTACATCGAGGATTCGCAGCGCGCTCCTGATGGGTTTAAGAAGTTCACCAAGCTTCCAAATGAATGGATGGAGCAAACGAAGATTCTGCATTCGCTGCCATCGCGCGTCGAGCCGGAAATGACTGACCCGACGCACTGGCGGTTAGCACTAACTATTCCCCGCACGGTGCTGGAAGCGTATGTCGGGCCGACCGGGAAATGGGCGGGGCAGACCTGGCGGGCCAATTTCTTCAAGTGCGCTGATGAGAGCTCGCACCCGCATTGGGCGAGCTGGTCGCCGGTCGAGGGCAAACTGGATTTCCATCAACCACAGTATTTCGGCCAGATTGTGCTGGCTTGAATCGCATCGCACGGGTTCGGGACCGGGCTTATCGTCAACGTGCGGCAGGAGTGTGCCGCACTACTGGCGGATTGCCCTGGCCTAAAACTTGCGAAAGTGTTCAACATCGGCGTTCCGGCGTAATACTCTAGAAGTGTCGGCCACGTCGCCGGCATGTAATTTGGAATACTTAAGTAACCGGATCGCCGCATATGTGGACACTGATTGTTGATGCCATTGCACAGAGCACCTGGGTTGAGCAGGGAATCCTGTTGCTCCTGGTCGCTTTTTCCATCGTCTCGTGGGGATTGATCCTCATGAAAATCCGGGCCCTGCGCACAGCACGGCGGCGGAATGAGGCGTTCCTGAGTGTGTTTAACCAGCACGAAACGATCCGCGTCGGGCTGCGGCCGGATCTTGATGCCGCAAAGGCGCAATTCGGCCCGATGGAGGCCGTCTATGAGGCGGCGGTAGCCACGCTCGCCCGCGACAGCCGCCTGGCACCCGAGAAGCTGCACGAAAAGGTCATGCTCAACATGCAGCACGCGTCGAAGGAAGAGATGGCGATGCTTCGCTGGGGTTCGGGATTCCTGGCCTCGGTGGGCAGTTCATCGCCATTCATCGGCCTGCTGGGCACGGTGCTGGGGATCATGGGCACGTTCCATGTGCTGGGCAAGCAGAAGACGGCGACACTCAATGTGGTTGGCCCTTCCATCTCGGCCGCCCTGATTGCCACAGCGGCCGGCCTGTTCGTCGCCATCCCATCGGTGATGGCCTACAACTGGGTGCTTGCCCGCGTCGAGGCCATCGACGAAGAAACGGGAATGTTTATCGAGCGGATGGACTTCCTCACCCGCACGCGCGAACCCAGCGGCGACTCTTCCGGCAACGGTGAAGTCGCCACAACCGAGGCCGTGGCGGCCGTTCGGGGGGTTTGAAATGGGCATGGGAGCAGGACCAGGCGGCGGCAAGAAACGCCCCATGTCAGATATCAACGTCACCCCCATGGTGGACGTCATGTTGGTGCTCCTGGTGATCTTCGTCATCACAGCGCCGGTGATCAAACAGATCGACGGCCTGCAGGTGAATCTCCCCCAGGGCCTGCCGGGGGCGCCACCGGAGACCATCATCACCGAAGATGCTCGGACGCTCGTGATTAATCCGGAAGGGTATGTCATCCGCCCGGGGTCAACGACTGTCGAGGACCACTACCCCAGCATGGCTTTGCTCATTGAAGATTTGAAACTGTACAAGGAAGAGAGCGCCAAAGCCCAGAAGGCGCCCGTGGTCGTCATTGCCGGCGACCGGGAAGCCAAATGGGAACGGGTGATGCAGGTCTGGAACGCGGTGAAGAGCGCTGGTATCACTCAAGTCAGCTTTCAGACGGATACGGGCCCATCGACCGCCGAGCCCTAAGCCCTGTCTGAGTCCTGGCAGCCCGTCGGAGATGCAGGAGCGAACTGATTATGACGCAAAAGACCACCTCGACGTCGCCCCTATCCAGTTCGCGCCGCAATCGCATCCTGCGGCGAATGCTCCAGATATTCATTGTCCTGTCACTGCTGCTGCACCTGGTCATGGTGGGGTTGTGGATTCTGCCCGATCGCATCGCCGAGGCGCGCAAGGTCGCCGCCCAGGAACGCGTCCGCCGCGAAGCCATCACCCGTCGCGAAAACCAGAAGCGCGCGGAGCAGGAAGCTCGACAGATGCAGAAGGAGAAGGCGGTCGAGATCACCCGCGCGCAGGCGGTGGATGACCTCAAATTCGCGTTCAACAACCTCGTCGGCCAGCAGATGAAGACCGATGCGGCCGATGACCTCTGGCGGCAGATTCTCGAATCCATCCAGGGCGATGTGGAAAACTATGCCCAGGCGGCCGGCGATGCGGCCATCACGGACCAACAGGTGCTTTTGAAGGCCCAGGAGATGCAGGCGCAGATGATGGGAGAGCTTCTGGCTCGCCTTAGAGGCATATCCGCCAGGCATCTCGCCGACGTGTTCGTCAAGCAGGTCGAAGAGGATGTTGTCCCCAAGATTGCGGATTACTACCGCAAGCAACTCGACGCCAGGATCGCCCAGCCGCTGAGCGCGGAGGGTAGCAGAATTGCTCAGGAGGAGATCAACGCCATCCGCACGGCCCGCACGCAGGCCGGTGAGTCGTTGACCCGCGCCGAGCGCGAAGTCACGGGAGTGGTCGCTGAATTGAACGGCGCCAAGAAACGGCTGGATGCCGCGATCAAGCAAAGCGCCGCCGGCAAGAACCCCACGACTGTCCCGGCCGCCACGGTTGCCCAGGAGCGAAATGCCGTCGATCGCGCCAACGCATCACTCAAGCAGGCCGAGGGCCAGTTGACGGATGCGATGGCAAAACGCGACCTGCTGGGCGGGCAGACCGTCCGCGGAATCCGCACCAGCGGGCAGGAAACTGGCGATGTGAAGACCGCCGTCGCGAGCGTCGGCCAGGCGATCGACAAGGCGGATGCCGTTGGAGCATCGCAGAGCGCTGGTGACGCTGCCGCGGCCGCGGCCAAACTCGCCGGGCAAATCCACGCGGTTAAGGATGGCATTGCCAAAGATGGTTTGGATCCAACGGTTGAGGTTCGTGCCGGCCTGCGCGATGCCCGCGATGGCACCATCAAGGGCGAACTCGACCGCGGATTCCGCGACAATTTTGAGAAGATGACCGCGTCGCGCCTGAGCAGCAAATTGACCGATGTATTCGCGACTGGCTTGGAGCAAGCCGGTGCTTCAGATGAGAAGATCGTCGCCGAGGTGAGATCGCGGATACAGGTGGCGCTGAACGATAAGGTCGGCAACGGCGTCGATGCCGGCGGTGTCGGCACTGATCGCCTGACCAAGACGGAGAAGCTGGATGATCTGCCGGCGGACGTCGTTGGCAGCGGCGTGGGCACGGGCAACGGCAAAGGTGGCAAAGGCAAAGGTGGCAATGGAACCGGCGATGGAACCGGAACTGGCGATGGCAAAGGCGATGATGGCATGGGAGGTGCTGGCGGCCGCTTGACCGCGGTAGCGCGCAATCTCGTCAAGGGGCAGATGGGCAATCTTGACGGCCAGGCAGGCGATGGGACTGGCGATGACGGCTCCGGGGGCGACGGCAAGGGTGGAACTGGCAAACACGGCAAAGGCAATGGTAAGGGTGGGGCGGGAGAGGGCGACGGCGGCGATGGCTCCGGCGATGGCTCCGGCGACGGGAGCGGCGGCGGAGGAGGAGGGCGGCGCGGCGTCGTGGCGGCCAAGACCGCTGACAAGGCCAAGGACATTTCTGGAAAGGCGATGGAAGGGATCGCGGGCGATGCCAGCGGAGACGCGGGCTTTGCCGGAGCGGCCGGCGGCGGGCGTGGACGCGCAGGAGGCAACGGCGCTGGTGGCGATGGCATCGACGCTGGTTTGCTCGATCGCGTGGCGCAGTTGCAGGATGGCCTGAAGAACGGCCGAATGAGTTTGCTCGATGGCGGCGGAGCGGGCCTGGGCGGAGGCAATGGCGCTGGGAGGCTTGGTGCGGGCGGTGGGGCGGGTGGCGGAATGGGCAGCATCAGCCGGCTGGCCCAGATTCGCCGCCAGGCGCTGGTCAACGGACAGATCGCCCAGACGCTCAACCGCAGTTACCGGATCGACGAAGGCGACTATGCGAAGCTTACGGCCGGCATCCACGAACGCGACCAGGATGCCGCTCGCGGGGCAGCGCTTCAGCGCACCGGCGCATCGGGGGAAGCCAAGCTGGCCGAAGCAGTCAAAGACATGCCATCGCCCAAGGTCGTACTGCTAGCCAAACCCCCTGAAGGTGAGTTGATCGGCAAACCACAGAATGCAGTCCCCTTCAAGCCCACTTTCACGAGCATCGCGTTTGCGGCGGCGCCGTTCCGCAACAAGCCAATCGTCATCGACGGGGACTTAAGCGAATGGAAAGACATTGCCGCCCTGCCGATGCAGCCGGCCAGCGAAGGCGCGAAAGATCCCAACCTTCGCAAGCCGCCGGAGAGCGTGAAGATCCAATGGGACAATTCCGCTCTCTACATCGCCTACGACGTCATCGACGTGGACAACAAGATCACCCAGGCGGTTGCCAGCAATTTCTGGAGCGGAGATGGCATCGAGTTCTGGCTCGACCCGCAGAACGTCAAGGCCAAGGAGCGCACCGCAGATACCCATCAGTTCTGGGCGTGGGCGATCGGCGCCAGCGGCGAACCGGGGAAAGTAGGCGGCGAAGCGTACTCGGACGACAAGCACACGACCTTCACCAGCTATGGCCCCGACCGGCTCCAGGTGGGAACGAAGAAGACGGCCGAAGGATGGACGATGGAACTGAAAATCCCGGCGGGCAACCTGCGCAACACGCAGTTAATACCCGGCCGCATCATGGGGATGAACTTCTCCATCTGCATGGGCACGAACCTGTATTACTACTGGGCGGGGAAGACCAACATCGCGACGGCCGTGCGGCCGGACACGTGGGGCGATATGCTGCTGGCCGGTTCCGATGGCCGCCTGGAGTGCATTGACAAGCTGGAGGCCGAAGGCGCTTCTCCTGGCTCTGCGAAGAACGTTCGGTCCCAGCGCATCGGCGAGCCCCTGAGGATCCGCGTCACCGATATGGACATGAACCTGTCCGATAGCCGCAAGGACCGCGTCTCGGTCACGGTGCTGAGCCGCCGCGGCGACCGGGAGGTGGTGGTGCTGGAGGAAACCGGCGAAAAGACCGGTATCTTCGAAGGCTCGATCGGCACAACGCTGGACATTGGCGACCCGGTTCCCGGGGTGCTGTCGCTGTTTGACGGCGAGAAGTTCTACGTGATCTACCTCGACCAGGCCCGCGGCAATGGCGCGAAAGATGTCGAGGTCAAGCTGACGCTGCCCACCGCGGCGGCGGTGACGGCCGTAGCGGCGAAGTAAACTTTTGGCGAACACCGGATTATCCCGTATCCGCGGGTATCTCGGGGCGGGGAGTCCGTCTGCGGTAGCAGGCTACAAGCCTGCTCCACGAAAAGGCCGCCGTCGTGACTCTGTCCGATTTTCCTAGCGTTTCTGGAAGTTTTCCAGGACAAAATCGATCTTCCGCTGTAGCACCGCGGCGGGCAGCACACCACCGTGGCCGTAGTCTGGCACCTGGTGATATTCCACTTTGAACCCGCGCTGGCGCAGAGCCCCCACCATCTTGTCCGAGTGCGGCTCTTTGTGCACGATGGCATCGTCATTTCCGTGCATGAAGAAATACGGGATATCGGGCATGGCCCCCACCTGGTGCAGGGGCGAATGCTCACGGAGGATCCGATCCCACGGCTCCGGGTATCCCCAGAATGCCATCTTCAGAGTGCGGGGCACTTCCGGCCGCTCGCTATAGGAGTAGAACAAGTCGCACGGCGCTGCGCTGGCGGAACAGGCGGCGGCCGGGTGCTTGCCATAGCGGCAGTACAACTGAACGGTGCAACCGCCCATGCTGTTGCCCACGGGGATCAGCGGAACCGAAGGAGCAAGCTTGAACTCGCGGTAGACGGCTTCCACGACCTGGTCCACCATCTGACGAGCCTGGCGGTTCATCCAACTCCACGGGCCGTAATACGGCAACACGACCAGGCCGCCGTTCATGGCCCACACATACTCCTCTAATTCCAGGGATTGGCGAAATTCGCAGTATCCCAATGCGTGCAGGCGCAGGACCACGGCCTTGATAGGACCGCGAACATAATCATCGCCGATATAAGCCACTTGCCGCAATTCCGTCAGGTTCATGGTGCTCCTTGCTTGTGCAACTTCGGCTTCTTTCTGAAGGGGGTAGTTCTAAACGGCACGCTGACGCACTGCAACGCTCGATCCCCTGTCGATTTTCGAGGTTGACACTGCGATGCGTTCTATCACAGAATTACCGGTTGGTTTGCGCTGAAGCCGGTGCGTGCCGGCCGAGCACTGGGGGATCCAGGTTGGCGAGCAGGGATGGAGGATGAACCATGTCCAGCTTAGTGGAATCGTTGGAATCGCGGCAGCTCCTTTCGGTTACCGTGGCAACACTTAGAGCGGACGCCCAGGCGTTTCGCGCGGACGCAAATGCCATTATCGCGGAATTCCGCAATGAGGTGACCAAACCGCTGAATGCCGACGTGAAAACGCTGAGGGCGGATCTCAAAGGGATTGGGATTGAGGCGGACAGGACAGTAGGCCTGCGTTTGCTGGCCGACCTGCGGGTGGGCAGCAAGTTATTTTCCAAAAGCAGCCATGCCCTGCTGGCGCTGGCCAACAAGGATGTGAACAAGATCGTGGCGGCCTACACCAAGCTGGCGCATAAACCGGGAAACACCGTCTTCCAGGCGAAGCTGGCGGCGGCGATCGACTCGCTACAGACGGATGTGTTGCCAGCGGTACAAAGAGTTTTGGACGCGGAATCCAGCCTCCAGTCGATTGCCACCGCGGACCTGAACGCCCTGGCGGCCAATCACCCCGGTGATGACAAGCTTCAAAACGACGTGCAGAGCACGATCAACGACTTGGCCAACGGTGTGGACGCGGTGCAAGCTGCGGTGAACGTGGCCCAGGCGCAGGCGTCTACGGTCATTGACGATGTGCAGTAAACCAAAGGAACGATGCCAAAGCCTCGCTCCACTGGAACCAAAAGCGCGCAGAGGGTGCGCGCCTCACGGCGGCATACCGCGGTCGCGAGATATCTTCTTCTGGGGCCCCGACGCCGTGCGGCCGCTGCCTCTTTGGTCGACCTTTCCTGCCCCCAATAGTTGTGCACGGACGGGCAGGCCTTTGGCTTAGAGCGTCCGAACGCGGTACAGTGCAGTAACTTGGCTGCGTGAATAGTCAACACGAGAAGGAGGCAGGTATGCGAAGTCTGATCTTGTGCATGCTGGTGACGTTGGCAATGGCTTGTTCCATGACGGCGGCGGCCGGCGAAACGTGGCAGGTTACCGGCATGGGCGGCGCGGGCGGCATGTACACGCCCACGATCTCGCCATTTGACTCAAAGCTCATGTTCCTCTCCTGCGACATGAGCGGCACCTACCGCAGCACCGATGGCGGCAAGAACTGGGAGCTTATCCATTACAAGCAGATTCGCAGCACGCTGGGCAGACGGCCCGCCTTCGCGAAAGACATGGTATTCTGGGCCGAGGAAAGCAACCTCAAGGTCAGCAAAGACAACGGTCTGACGTGGATGCCTGTGTTCGCCGAAGGTTCCGCGCCGTGGAAAGAAGCGATCACATCCATCGCGACGGTGAACGCCGATCCGCTGCTTGTCGCCATCGGCACATCTGAAGGTGCGTGGGTTGGCGATGTAGGGGCCGATGGCAAGGCAGGCTCCAAGTGGAGCCCGTTGGCAAAGGGCAAGTGCGGCGGGATCGCGGCCGTCGGTGCGGATATCTTCGCGGCCGTGTCAGGGGGGGATGGGAAGACAGCCCAGGTTGTGCACTACAAGGCAGGCGAGGCTTCACCAGTTGTGACAGCGATGGGGCCGGCCGGCGCGAATGCCATCACGGCCCTGGCCGGCGGCCGGGCAAAGACAGTCGAGGGCACTGTGAGCCTTTACGCCACGGTGGATAACGTGGGTATTCTCAAGTCCGCAGACAACGGCAAGACCTGGTCGGCGGTCGCCAAGTGGGCGCAGCAGCGCGATGTGCTGGTTCCGCAGGGACAGACCGACGTCGCCTATGCCGCACACGAGGGCGAACACGAGGTCTGGCGGACCGCTGATGGCGGCAAGACCTGGCAGAGCATTTCCCGCATGACCGACAACAACAAGAATGTCGCCGTCGCCTGGACGCAGACCTATCTGCATTGGGACTATTCGATCAGCCACCTTGGCATTGGCATCGATCCGAATGATCCCAACGTCATCATGATGACCAGCGAAGGCGATTTCTACCGCTCCAACGACGGCGGCAAGAGCTGGTTCCAGTGCCAGAACGATGCGGTGGGCGTCAAGGCGGGCGATCCGGGGTTCCGCTTCAAATCAACCGGCCTCGAGGTAACCTCACTGTGGGGCTACTACTTCGACCCCAATGACGCCAATCGGCAGTACATCGCTTATACCGATATCGGGTTTGCGCGGAGTGTAGACAAGGGCGCAACGTGGATATCGGCGGTCGAGGGATGCCCCTGGTCCAATACCTTCTATGAGATCGCGTTCGACCCCTTCGTCAAAGGGCGCATCTACGCGGCATGCTCGGGCCGACATGACATTCCCCATTGGACGCATCTGGACGCCAACAAAAACCAGAAAGGCGGGGTCTGCGTCTCCGATAACTATGGCGACACCTGGAAGGCGCTTGCCAGAGGTCTGCCTGCCCTGCCGTGCACGAGCATCGCGGTCGATCCCAAGAGCGCGGCAGGCAAGGTTACGCTTTACACGACGCTCTATGAGGGCGGGCTCTACAAGTCCGTCGACGGCGGAGCCACGTGGGTGAAGAAGTCTGATGGATTGGGCAATGCCGGCAACCTTCACGCGATGCGCATCCGCATTCATCCCAAGACGGGCGATATCTACTGCATGATCACCGGCTTCCGCAAAGGGTCTGCGTTCCCGGTGCCGGGCGGATTGTGGGTGTCGAAAAACGGCGGCGATAGCTGGACCGACATCACCGCGTCGATCAAGTTCCCGCGGCCGACCGACTTCGCGGTGGATCCGAATGACGACAAAGTGATTTACGTCAACGCCAGCACGATTCCCGGCGCGGAGATCGGCGGCATCTATAAGACCAGCGACGGCGGGGCAGGCTGGAAACGGCTCATGACCGATGCGGACTTCGGCAAGTGGTCTTCACCCAGCTACTATGAAGGCTCAACAGTGAATCTGCATCCGGACGATGCCAACATCGTCTATGTCGGCACCGAGTCGCATGGACTGTGGTACAGCACGGATGCGGGCAAGACGTTCCTGCCGTATGAGAGCTTCCCGTTTGGGTCGCCGCAGAATGTGGCATTCGATCCGGCCGATCACAAGACCATGATCGTCACGACGTTTGGAGGCGGGGCCTTTAAGGGGCCGTATCTGCCGCAAAAGTAGCGGCACAGGACCAGCAGTTCACTGCGCGCCAGCAGCAGGTTGGCTGGCTGGCGAAAGGTGCAGTGTGCCGCCAAGTTCTTCGGATAAGGCGCGGGCCTGGGGTGTGTCGGTGAGGAAGCTCAGGTCGCCGGCGATGCAGAAGCCGTGGATTCCGGCCTGCTTGATGGTTTGCAGTTCCTCATGGATTCGCTGCGGAGACTTCCTGCTCTTGTCATCGTCGTACACGCCGATGAACGCCGTGCCGGTGACATAGTCGTGGTATTTCTTCTCAGTTTCTTTTATGAGCCCGCAGCGTTCAGATACCTTTTGCAGCGGCCAGTGCGGGATGAAGAACCAGGAGACCGTCTGTGCGGGATATTCCACTGCAAGGCGATTGCCGTAGATGGGCTCGGGTACAAAAGGCGGGTAGACATGGCACATGAGCTTGATCTTGGGATTCTCCGTCAGTGATACCGCGCGGATCTGGTCGTACACTGCCGTAATGCTTGTCAGCGAGAACTGTACGGCCGCCTGCTCGGGCGAGAGTTCCAGGTGCGCCTTGGCAAACGCCGCCCGCTGGGCCCGCGAATAGCTGCACTGACATCCCTGAAGATTCTTGTAGCCGATGAAGTCCAGCGCCAAGCCATCCGGTGAGTAGTTCCTGATGCATGCCTTGGCCATTTCTACGGCGAACTGCCTGACCTCCGGCCGGTCGATGCACAGCCACGGTCCGGCATAGACCACATCGTCGGGCGTGGAGGCGGTATTGAGCTTCGCCAGGTCATCATATTGCTGGAGACAGTCAACGGTCGGCGGGATGACGCCCTTCTCCAGGTGCCAACCCCATTCGCCATAGACGGGGTTGAGGACCCAATAGATCGCGACGCCGCCCTTGCGACAGGCCTGCACGATCCCCTGTTTGAACTCAGAAGTGCCGCCGCCAACGGCAAAGGCGTTGAAGCCGACCGATTTGATCATGCGGACCGCAGAATCGGCATCGGCCGCAGTGCGGTTGGGCACACCAAATGGCCAGGCGCATTTCCATTGCAGCGGACCAGCCTGGGCCGGCGGAGCAACCTGGGCTTTGGCGCTACGCGCGAGGAATCCCAGTGAGGCAACAACCATTAGGACGGCTGTGAGTTTTTGCAGCATTGTTTTTCTCCGTATGACGATTAGCTATGCAGCGCGTGGGCCAGTTCATCCGATGTGATGGTGTAAATGCCGATCATCTCGAAATAGGTGATGAACGATTTCATCAGTTCCTGGCTTTCGACCGTATCGAAGCGTTCAAACCCATTCGTACAGTCGCGCAGCAGAATGCAGTGATAACCGCGTTGCTTCATGGGCGTGGGCGCGTAATCGCGCAGCGTCATGCATCCGGGAGTGTGGAAGCCGACGTAGAGCAGATGGATGATCCCTCGCTTTGCGCACAGACGGTGCAGTTCCTCACCGTTGGCGACCACCGACTCATCGTTGATGGGCTTTACCAAAGGATGAAAGCTGGTTTCATGGAGCTCGACCCACGCCAGCTTTTGCCACTCCGGCTCATGGGGCGGCTGGTACGTTGGCCACTGGTCCGGAGGCGGCCAGACTGGGGAATTCGGATAGATGGGAGCGGGCTTTTCATCGCCCAGCAGGTTGACCCAGTTTTGGTCACGGCGCGCGATTTCGGGCGAAGGCGCGTGAATGAGCTGCAGCCCGGCTTCGCGACACGTCTTGATCAGCGGGACGATCTTGTCGAGCATCACCTTCTCATCCCGCTGCCACATGTCGTTGACGTTGTCTTTGTCCCAGCAATCGAGACAGACCAGGGCGGTCTGTGACAACGGCAGATTCTGAGGCACCGTGGCGTAGTTGAAGTTGGTGTGCAGACGCTCTACGCCCGGGTTGGTGAAACGACGGTAGTAGCGGGCATTGATGTCGATCGACTGGCGAGGCATGGCTGTCTCCCCTGGGGTCACTTCTCTCTCTGGATCTCGCGCCAAGTCAGGATGGCCGCCGTGAGGCCGCCGAGGACGAACAGCGGCAGATACGACTTCATGGCCAGATCAAGGCCCTTGGCATCAGGGGTGAACAGGGCCCCTGCCAGGATGGCACTGGCGACACCGATATCGCGCCAGAGGAAGATCACGGCCACGGCCGCCGGGCGCAGGGGCTGTGGTGTCAGGTCGCCGATGCGGGCCGTGACCATGGAGGGCACCACCTGAAACATCAGCCCTAACAGAAAGGACGCCACGGCCAGGACCGGCGCCTGCTTGGACACCAGGATGATCAGGCATGCGGCGATGCCCGCGGCGAAGCCGCCGGCGACATACCATCCCCGTCTGCCGCGGTCGGAGAGCACGCCGGCCACCAGTGGGCCCAGTGCCCCTGCCACATAAAAGAGGATGATCGTGAAACGGAAAGCTTCGTCGCCGAATTGGGCCCGACCGAAGCGGTTGAAGGTATTGAGGATGATGCCGTAGCCCGTGCCGGTAGCGAGAAGGTAGAAGGCGAAGGGCAGGTAGCGCCGATCGCTCAAGATGCGCCAGCCGTCCATGATGGTAACGCGGGCGGGCGATGCGCCGGACGTGACCAGGGTGAATGCCAGTAGCGCCCCGATGCCGCAGGCGCAGGTGCAGAAAGCCAGGCCGGTGCGAAAGCCGGTGTCGGGGCGAATTAGCCGGGCGAGGACGAGGATGCCGATGATGATGCCGCCTTGCAGAAAGAAGGCCTGGACACCCGCGGCATAGCCGTAACGGCCACCGGGCGCGGTGTTCAGGAGGTAGGCACTCGAGGAGGTCCACATCACCGCGGCTCCCATGCCCCAGATCAAGGCCGCGGCGGCCGTTGCCGCGGGATGCGGGAACAGCGAGACCATTGCGATATAGAGCGCGTAGGTGAACGCGCCCAGGCGGATTCCCAGGATCAGGCCGGTGTAGCCGGCGGCGTAACCGGCCCAGAAGCGCGTAGCGGCGAATGCGAAGTAGACGCTGGCGAACATGATGCTGGCGGTCTTCGCCGACACACCACAGCTTTGGAAATAGGGCGTCAGGTATGGCTGCGCCGCGCCTGCGCCCATGAACAGGAACATGAACGTGAGCGACATCAGGACCAGGTGACGGTTCACCCAGGGCCTACGGACAGAAGACTCAGCTTCGCTGGCGGCCGTCGCCGGCCGCCCGGGGGCAAGTGTTTTCACTGTTATGATCGCTACCTGACCGGGGCGTTGAATGCTTCGATCGCCTCTACCACTTGGGCCTTAACGCCATAAATATCGAGATTAGCCGGCTTCCTGCGATCTCCAACCTTGGGCTTGGCCAGTTCATCCAGCACGGCCTTGGCTTTTGCCTTGGCGGCATCGCTGCCGGCGCCGCTCTTGGCAAGGTTCCCAAGCATCTGGCAGAGGTAGAAATCCTCGGCGCCTTCGCGGGCGTTTTCGAACATGACGCTCGGATACACCTTGTCCTTACCGTAGCACACGGCCTGGAAATCGGGCTCGCGGGCGTCGAGATCGAAGAACTGGTATCCGCTCAGGATGCACATGTGCCATTCCAGACGGCTCTTAACACCCTTGGAGTACTCACTCCACTGGTACAGACCCCACGAATAGCGGTCCTTGCCCTGGTTATAGACATGCACTTCTTTGCCTAGCTTCACAGCCTCATCCATGACCGACTGGTCGTGAGAGTTCAGCGAGCTGGCGTCGAGCGTTCTGAAGATCTCCTGTTCCCAGTAGAGCATGTCATTCTTGTCCTTCGGCTGCCTGCTGAAGGTGGCACTGTAATAGCCAGTGGTGCGGATAGACTTGGGGAACTGCTTGCTGATTTTGGACATGATGGTCATGTACTCGACCTGCAACTTCGCGGATTCGGCCACTCGCGGCTCATCGCAGAGCTTGACCTGAATGAGTGGCCAGTTGGCTTTGCGGGCGTGTTCGTCGACGACGGCCCATGCTTTAGTCAGAGCCTGCTCATATGGCATGCCGGATTCGGCGGCGACTCTCTTGGCGGCCTGGCCGGCGACGTCACCATCGCTGGAGCCGGCGAGGCCCGGACCGCCGTAGCCGCTGAGCGGGCCAGTGAAACCGTTCTTCTGCGCCAGAGCGATGAACGCATCGGTGGCGGCAAAATCAATGATCGGGTTACCGTTCTTCCAGCCTTTGAGAGTAAAGCTCGGAGCGCCGCACACGTAATTCATGCCATGCTCGGAGAGCATCTGCATTGTCTGCTCCAGCACCGCCTGCTGCCGGTTGGCGGGAATTGCACCCGGAGGCATGATGCCGAAGAAGCCCATCTGGTAGTCGCTCTTGCGGTCCAGCTTGATGTTGTGCACGTTCAGCGTGAGGGGCACTCGCAGCACAGTCGCTTTGGCGGCATCTTCAACGATCAGCGTCAGCTTGGCATCGCCGGCTTTTGCCTTGTCGGTAATGTGGCAGTTGACGACCACTTCGCGGGTGATGTCCTTGGGCAGGTTGACGGAGGCCTGATCGCGAACGGTATGCGGCTGGATGGTATAGGCGATGGATCCGAAGCCGCGGCTGGTGTTGTACCAGATGACCTGGGTGCGGGCATCGATGCCCTCGGGTGAGCCTTCGATGCGCAGGCTGCACGTACCCAGATCCTTCAGCGGGCGGATGGCGACGCAGAGGGGCTCGTACTCGTTCATAACCGCCAGCCGCGACACTTGCAGAGTAGCCGGGGATGCGATCTTGTCGGAGGGAACGGATGTCGGCTTGATCGGCGTTTGCAGATCCACGGGCCAGGCGACCAGCCCGAGCTTCTGCCAATCCTCGCCGACCTGGAAGGCCTGGGCGGGCTTGTCCAGGGCAACGGCAGCGCTGCGGAACTCGGTTGCCATGGCGTCCATCTGCTGTTTGACCCAGGCAGTCGCGGTGTTGTCATCGGCGCGGCAGATCACGACGCCGGCGACGCGCGAGCCCAGCGGCCGGTCGGCCTCGAAGTTCAGGGCCAGGCCCTGGCTGCCGGCGGTGGCTTCGAAGACGGCGGGCTTGGCCAATTCCCCCGCCATGTATGTATCCCAGATGTCCACACCGATCGGTTCGACGTTCTCGAAGCGGGTCAGATAGTGCATGGCACCTTCGGGCCGTTTCTCCTGCCAGGCTGTTTTACCGTCGACGCTGATGATGCGCTGCGACTGCATGGCCTGCTGGCCATCCCAGTAGCCGGAGTTCTCATAGAAGACCGTGACGCGATACTGCCCCTGGGGCACGTTAACACGGAAGAACTGACCGCCGCATTCGATGCCGTCACGCAGCATGGCGGGGCCAAAGGTGGTGTCCCAGGCGCTGCCGGCGTAGAGGACGGCGTTGAAGCCAAAGCCCTTCTGGGCGTTGTAAACCGAGTTGCTGGACACCGGGGTCCAGCCGAGCATGACGGCCTGGTCCTCCGGTCCGAAGTCAAACGCCCACACACCTTGGGGCCGGTCGGCTTTGACCAGGCGAAGGTTGTCGACGACGACCTTGCCTTGAAGTCCTTTGGCGCCAAAGGTGATGTTCAGGACCACGATGCTGTCGGGGTCGATGTTGCGCTTGATGTCGTTGTTGCGGCTGCCGGCCTCGCCGCGGTACATGCCTTGGACGGGAATGGTCCAGGTGGTTTTGCCCGGGGCGAAGGTGGCCGACCCGTTGTGTCGGTTCCAATAGGTCATCTTCTGTTGCCAGGCCTTGTCGCCGATTAGGGTTCCGGCGGGCAGCGGAGCGCCGGTCTGGTTGGTGACATCCAGGATGAGGGCATCATAGCCGGACCAGTCAGAGGGGGGCTGCTTGACGGAGATATAGGACAGGTCGGACTTGGGATCGAGGGTGATCTCGAGAGCCTTGCTGCCATGGGTGACGCCCTCGGTGACCAATTTGGCGCCTGCGGCATGGACATCAACGGCCTGCAGATCGGCATCGGTTTCGAAATCATTAATGATGGTCGTCTTGGACTTATCCTGAGCGGAGGCTGAGGAAACCATTAACCCGGCCAGCAGAAACGCGGCAAACCATTTGAACTGCATTCTTCTCTCCTTTGAGAGGGCGAAGAGTATCCTAAACCAGCTTGTGCTGCCACTGATCAGACGACACGGGCGAGTCGTAAAGATTGGAGAAACACGCTCGGGATAGAAGTGATATCCGTTCTTCTCGCTGTCGGACTTGCCGCCGATCATCACCATGGCAAACCCGGTGCCGATCAACGCAAAGGCTCTCCACCAGATGACGCGCCGATCCTCAATCATCGGTCCAGTCAAGCCCAGGAACAGGATCAACGGAACGGGATGGGCAATCGGATGGCAAACCGCGCCGGGCATGGTGTATGCAGCGGTGACAACGTAAAGTGTGCGGGTATGCGAACAGGCATTCGAGCAGTATTGGTTCTGCTGGGAATATGCCTGAACATGGCGTTGGCGGCCGAGGAGCGGCCGCTGCTGCCGATTGTCGAGGTTGAGGAAGGCGTCTACACATACGAGGCGGCCGACAATGGGGCCGGGCCGCTTTGGTGCTACGGCGCAACCTGCCTGGTGCGGATCGGGGATGATGTGTTCGCCAGCGGACTGGAGACGATCAAGGGCCGGAAGCCGCTGAACAACTGCCGCTGGTTGCTTTACAAAAGAACTGAGCACGGATGGACGCTGCTTCAGGCCGACCCGCAGGGACGAACGCGCGAGCCGTGCCCCTTGGTTGGCTTTCCGGATGGGCGGGTGTTCCTGTCGGTAAACCCGACGCTCACCGCCCCGGACACTTACAGCGGACCAGCGCAGCCGCAGGTGCTGCAGTTCTCCGCCAAAGCGCCGATGACGCCGTTTGGCACGATGGTTCCTCCCTGGGATGGGAAGCCGGACTTCACCGAGCATTCCTACCGCAGTTTCGCGGCCGATGGTCCAAACCATGAATTGATATTGTTCAATGTCCTGGGGTATGACCTGTATCACTGGAGCCTGATGGACCGCGCGGGGCAGTGGTCAAAGCAGGAAAAGCTGGCGTTCCCGTTCGGCGCTGAGTACGCGAAGCCGGAGCCGATTCGCCTGTGCTACCCCGAGATCGCCCTGCGCAACCGTGCTGTGCACTTCCTGGGCATCAGCGACATCATGGAGCCGGTAAAGGCGTGGCACGACTACAAGGTGGCGCTGAACAACGGCCGGGAATGGGACTACGACTTCCGGCGGTTGTTCTATACGTGGACACCCGATATCACGACAACGCCCTTCGCGCCGTGGATCGAGGTCGCAAGCAGGGAGAAGACGGCCGGGCACATCACCAACCTCGATATCTGGTTGGATAAAGCGGGGCGCGCGCATCTGCTGTGGCTGGATCAGAGCATCGCAGATGCGCGGATGCGAGAGAAGTTCTTCCCCGGCGTGCCGTTGACGTATGCGCTGGAGCATGCCATTGTGGCCAAGGGGCAGATTGTGCAGCGGACGACGTTGGCCACAGGCGGCGAGGGACTCTCGAAGGAGATTCCAGGCTGGGCGCGGTTGCACGCAACACCGGATGGGCGACTGTTTGTCTTCTACTACTGCAGCGGGACCGACGCCAAGGGACGCCCCGTGGCCGAGAACCGGCTCATGGAGATCTACCCCGATGGCACCCATGGGCAGCCTGTATCGGTACCGTTGAAACAACCGTTCACGAATTTCATGACCGCCACGGAACGGGGCGGCTCGCCGCCGTCTGACACACTTGAGGTCTTGGGCGAGGCTACGGACCGCCCGGGAATCTCCTACGCACGCGTTGCCCTGATGAACGCAGCCCGTGCCGACTTTAGCGCAACCGTGAAACAAACAGCCGCAGGCTCGCGGATCAGCCTGGACGGGACCACCTCGCAGTCGGCGGCCGGCAAAGTGGTGGCTTGGAGCTGGCAGATTGGCGGCGAACTCGCCAGCGGCGCCAGAGTGGAGCGTGTGGTCGGCCGTGGCGGCCCGGTGAGCGTTGCCCTCACGGCGAAGGATGACCGGGGCAATACCCACCGGACGGAGCGAAAGATCTTTCTGCCGCCGGCTCCGTCCGACTTCGCTCTGAAGCAGTGGGGACTGGTGCTGCGAGTTGGGGCCCAGGATTTCACGAATGAGGGCGGAGGGACGGTCCAGGTCCGCAGTGGCGGCTCTGCTGCATCGGGCATCTCGCTGGCACAGTGGACCAACAAGGGGCACTGGCTCGAGTGGGAAGTTGACGTGCCGCAAGTGGATGACTATTTCCTCGTGGCGCGATATGCAGCGCCGGAGAATGCCAGGCGCGAGCTTACGCTCGATGGCAAGCCGCTGCCTGCGCTGCTGTGCGCCTCATCAGGGGGATACGGTTCTGGCCCCAGGGATGACTGGGCGGCCTCAGCGCTCGCGGATGACAGCGGGAAGCCCATGCCGATACGGCTTGCGCCTGGCACGCACATCCTGCGTCTTGAGAACCAGAACGGGACAAGCGTGAACCTGGACTACCTGGAGTTCATCGCGAAGTCGGCTCTCGCGCCGGCCGGAAAGACATTGACCGCGGGCGAGTTTGCGGGGCTGGTGCTGGAGGAGAGCGGGCGACGGTACGTGGTCAGCGCGCACGGGACAGTGCGCCCGGCGCGCATGAATCCGGATGGCGGCTTCTGCTACACCGCACCGCTGGGAAACTGCTATCCGGGCGACGGCATGAAGGATGTGGCGCCCTCAACGCTGCGTCTCTTTGAGAATGGAAAGGGACTTGGGCCGGCGCATGTGGTGCATGTGGATATCAGGGCGAAAGGCGGTGGCCGGTTTTCGCACTGGAATACGACCCTCTACTTCTCCGCGTCCGATAGCTCCGACCCGCGGAAGAACGGACGGGCGTATACATGGAAGATCGCAACGCCGTAGGCGTCCAGAACCATAGAGGCGTGTGAGGAATGCACCTTCGTGCAGATAAGACATCCAGCTGCGCGAGGTGCATAACTCGATGGCAATGCCTTCGACACGCTCGTGCTGATTGAGCCGCTGTTGGCGTCCGTAGGAAGCTATAACAACCGAGACAACTCTCGGCCGCGTTTCGCCTCGCTCAACTCGGCTCAGGCTGGCGACCACCGACTTAAACATCGCCGAGCGATTTGGCCGTACCGACACGGTGCTACCTGATGAAGTTCGTCATCTCTTTCTTTTCTCTTTCGGGAGGGATCAAAACATTCCTGGTAGCTTCTTTCATCTTTAGCAGCCAGGCCATGTTCCTGCCCAATAGACGCATGGCTTGAACTCCTTCGTGATCCTGCGATGCTTCACCGGGAACACGGCCGTGAATCACGTTCCAGTAGTTGGCCGTGGCAACTATCAATTCGCAGTAGGTGAGATAATGGTTCAGTTGGTCGAAGGTGGATGAGCCTCCCGTGCGGCGCACCGCGACTACGGCGGCTGCTACCTTGTGGCGGAACAGTCCGCCGTTGGCACCAGAAACATAGAATACCCGGTCGAGAAAGCTCTTCATGGTGCCGGCTATGCCCGAGTAATACACGGGCGAGCCCAGTACGAAACCATCCGCCTGTTTCAGCAATGCAACGCTTTCGTTCACCACATCGGTGGTTACGCTGCACTTTTCATCTTTGTTGACAGCACACTTGCCGCAGGCCATACAGCCATGGATGGCTTTATGCCCTATGTGCAGGATCTCGAACTCTATGTCCTGCGATTTGAGCTCATTGCCTATGATGCTCAATGCATGAAATGTGTTGCCTTCTTTACGGGGACTTCCGTTGATCGCTATTACTTTCATTGTTCCTTGTCCTTAAGCTCCAAGGTCTTGCCGACCTTCAGTGAAGAGCTTCCCCGCATGATGTCCTTTTCCGCGCGATGGTTCACCCGATTACGAAGTTAAGAGCCAAACCACCGCCCACAGCAGGTGGCGGGCCGCTATCGGCAGCAAAGCCAGCATTCTATGTTTGAGCAAGAGAGACAACAATATGTATGCGCGCACTGGCGGATTCCCATAGGGACGCAGCGCGTGACCCTTGCGGTTTCAACGCGGCCGCACGGCCGGACTCGAATTCAGGGCATCATCTCCTTCGCGTCGCGAAAGCGGCGCCAGGTGAGCCAGATGAAGAGGATGGCGAGCAGCGAGCCGCCGACCCAGGCGTAGGGAGTCCACCACGGGCTGGGGGCGTGAACGGCCAGGGAAGTGACGGGCTTGTCGCCTTTGTCGCCCGGCTGCGGTGGTTTGATGGTGGCTTCCCACTTCGGGGCGGCGAGGATATTGGTGGCCGTTCTTTCCAGTTGCCCGAGCGCCTTGTCGTAATTCGTCTGCTCGGTGAGCGTATCCCTCTGCCAGAACCAATGGTGCAGGGAGAGCTTGCTGAGATTCGCGTGGTGCTGCGATTCCATGGCAGCGCGGACTTCGCTCTTGGCGGTGGTAAATGCTTCGAGGCTGGGGGCGTTCACCATTGTTTTGTCGCGATCGACCTCGAAGGCCATGTCCGGCCGGTGAATCACGGCCACAAGTCCGACGCTGCCGATGATGGTTAGAATCACGGCAATGATGGCGCCGACCTTCAGCGGCCGCCAGGTCACATCGCGGGCAGGCTCGGTGGAGGCGATGTTCTCGTTGTCGGCGACTTCGATGCCGGCGGCCTCGCTGCGCAGGCGGAAGTTCAGACCGCCGAGCTGCCGCCAGTAGAAGTAGACGACGATCATGAACGTCAGGGCGACAATGTGGAGCCACCCCTGCCATAGGAACGAATAGGCGTTGCCGAAGCTGCCGAAGCGGCGGTTGACCATGCCCATGAACAGCCCGCCGAGGAACGTCCCGGAGATCATGCTGAAATGGCGCACCATGGCGTTGGCAGAGCAGAACTGGCCGAACTGTTTCTCAGGGAACAGCCGCATGACCAGCGGATAGCTGGCTGCCTCGGAAAGGTACATCGACGGCTGATTCAAGAGCGACATCGCGATGTAATAGCCGAAGGCGGAGATGGTGAATCCGAAGATGGTGTGCTCGCCCAGGAAGAAGTAGGCGCCCATGATGAATGGCGTCCACAGTGCGGCGATCAGCATGCAGCGCATCGGGTGGAAACGATCGACGATCATGCCCATGGGGAACTGCACGATCAGGGCGATCATGCCGGCGATGAACCCCCAATCGCCCATCTGCTTGAGCGTGAACCCCTGATAGCGGAGGAAGAAGAACTGGCGATAGACGCCGGTGGCGTAGGAGATGGCGAGGACGGCGTTTCCCACGTAGAAGGCGACGTAGAGGGGATGGCTGAAGCATTCGCGCACGTAGGTGGCGACGGCCTTGGAGAGCCGGGCATACCAGGATTCGCCCTTGGCCGGGACATCGTCGGGAGGTGGATATTGGCCCTCGCGGACCATCAGGCACATCAGCGTAAAGCCGAAGAGATAGAGCGCGGCAAAGCCAAGGTAGAGTTGATGGGTGTGCGTCTCCAGGTGCGGCACAACGGCTTTCTGCCAGAACAGGCCGCACAGGATGCCCACGGTGCGGAACGCGCCCTGGAATCGTCCCATGTAATTGGTGGGGACGACATCGCGGAAGAGGTACCAGAAGACCGAGTTGACGAAGACGTTGGCGATATCGAAGAGGATGATGGCCGCCCCCACGACACCGACGATTGCCATGGTCGGGCTGATACCGAGGCGAGCGGGCCAAGTGCTGGCGCGGAGATAATTGCCGATGTCGTCGGTGAACCCGAGGCTCGCGAGCAGCAGCACGACCGCGGGGATGGTGAAGAGGATGTAGGGAATGCGGCGGCCGAAGCGCGTGCGGGTGCGGTCGGAGCGAAAGCTGATGATCGGAACGAGGGCAACATTAACGGTTGCGCCCACGGTGCCCATGAGCCAGGAGATCCATTCCTTGGGGATGCCCAGGCGCTCCAGTTGCAGCGGCATGCTGGCGGGGAAGATGGTCTCGGACAGGGAGAAGACCAGGTCGCCCCACAGGAGCCAGAAGAACATGATGAACAGGCCGGCGCGGGTGTAGTGCAGGGCGCCGACCTTGTGATTGGGGGTGGTTCCGCGCCAGTAAGCGAGCGTCCACCAGCGCGGCTCGAGCGGAGACGGCGATCCATCGTCGAGCGAGGCGGTCGTGCTGGCCGGTGCTGCTGAATCCGCGGCAGGTTCGTTCTTCACTGGCTGACCTCGTGCAGGGACAGATATCGGGGTTCAGGCCTTAGGCTACTTCACCTTCTCTGCCGCCGGGCCCCAGCGCCAGATGCGGACGTCGCGGTCGGTGAAAAGCGCATCGAGGACATCGGCGAACATCTCGTGGCCAAGGTGGTTGAGATGCACGAAATCGGCGCAGAGATCGCCCATGTATTGCGGACCGCGCGATGAGAGCGCTGCGTGCATGTCAGCTACTGCGCAGTTGTTCTCCTTAGCGATACGCTTGGTCTGGATCGCCAACTCGCCGCCGTATTCGGGCATCGACTTGTTACCGAGCCAGTTATGGGGGCTGAGATCGGCGGTTGGGGTCACCGTCTGCAGCACCACCTCGATACCGGCGGCCTTGAATTGCTGCACGGCAGCGGTCGTCGACTTCACGTAGCTGTCGATATGGCCGTTGATCATCTCGTTGGCGCCGTATTCCCAGACCACACAATCGGGCTTCTCAGCAAGGATCTGGTCGATGTGCTTCAGGCCGCTGACACCTTCCCACCCGCCGCGGGCGACAGACATCACTACGAGATCGCCCTGTGGCCGCGGGTCGCGATAGTCCGTCCATGGGCCATCGTTGCCCTGATACTCGCGGTAGACGACCGCGGCCGATGGGTAGCCGTAGGCCGCCTTGAGCCGCTCGGCCAAGACTGCAAAGAAGAAGAACTTGCGCTCGGTGTTTTTCTCGGTGTAGTCGCGGCGCACGTATCCAAGTTGTGCGCCGGTGACGAGCGAATCTCCGGCGACGACAATCTTGCACGGCTGTTTGGCTTTGAGTTTGGCGAGCGTCTTGGGGAGATATTCGCGTCCGCTGACGAATGCGCGCGCTGGCAGCATGCCCGGCGGATCGATATCGGGTGTCGGCGTGATTGGCTCCGTCACCTTTTCTTTCCAGAGGTGCACACGGTCCACGATGTACCAGGTGGGCTTTACATCGTCGGCGCGATCGATGCCGAAGTCCACGAACCACCACGTACCGGTGATCGGCTTAGGCTTGAAGTCCTCCCAGGCGATGAAGACCTTGTGCCAGTTGGTTTCTTTGAGCGGGATTTCGTAGCGATGGTCGGAGCCCTGCCAGTTGGTGGAGATGATCGCGTTGCGGTCGGAGCCATCGCCCTTGATCCAGAGTGAGACACCCTTGTAATCCGTAAAGTCGTTGCCGATGACTTTATCGCCCTGCTTTACCTCCTGTACGCCGGTGTCCATGGAGCAGAGGAAACCGGGCTTGCCCTTGGGCGGCAGCCAGACGTACATGCCAGCGCCGTCGCCGACGGACTGTGTGGTGCCGTAATGCCAGATGTCGCTGGAAGGCAGCCACTGCACCCAGATTCGGGCACCGGGGCAGCCGGCGAAGTAGCCGGGGAAGAGCGTCTTCTCCCCCTGAGGCACTGGCGGGTCCCATGTGGGCGGCGGCACGGGCTTGGGCAGATCGAAACTGGCCGCGGCGCCCGCGACCGCAGTTGCGGCGATCCACAGTGCAGACAGCAATGTCAGGTGACGCATTATCAGTCCTTTTCCGGCCGTCACTCACCCAGTGCCTTGGTCAGGGCGGCAATGTGGCCGGCCAAGTCCGCGCGGAACTGGTCGTACGCCGCAGGCGAAAGCCGGGCGGTCTCGCGGTCCTCCAGATCGATGCTCTTAAGCGTCTGGGCCAGGTAGGCAGAGGCGGCCGCGGCCTGGGCTGCAGCCTTTCCGCTTGCCTGGGCTTTCTTCACCAACCGCTCGCATGTTGCCAGGTAACGGTAATCGTTTGCGCCCTGGGCGCTGCGTTCCCAACCGGGGGTGTCGCTGATGCCGGCGTGCGAGGGGAAGATCATCGTCCAGGCGGCCTCGTCATCAGTGAAATCAAAATACGGGTCGCTGCACACGTAGCCGTAGCCGTTGCGCAGATAGCCTTTCAGGCCCGCGCGGGCGGCCACGAAGCACCAGCGGCCGATGTTGTGGCGAGCACCTCCGCCGTCATAGTCCCAGAGTTGTTTGCCAGCCTTTGTCGTGAGCTCCAACGCCTGCTTAGTCGTGTGAGCGATGCTGATCGGCATGGTCTGGAAGTACACATCGCGGCCCTGACCGGTGGAGTAATAGCCGCTGAAGAGCGTGTCCGGGCAAGCGGCCGTGCGGATGCGGATCAGTTCCGCGGCGGGCTCGATATTGCCGTATTCCGGACGCGGCTCGTCGAGGAACGAGAACACGCGCTTGGGCCAGCCCTTTTCCTTTGCATGGCGATCGACGTCGCCATAGACGGTCTTGAGCAGCTCGGAATACGAAACGCCATACTGCTCTTTCGCCGCTTTTTCATTGTTCGCTACGCAGTCCTTATGGTAATCCGCAGGAATGCCGCTGACGTCCAGGCCCTGATAGGAGTCGCCGGGCATGGTCAGGCCATGCTTGACGGCGAGGGCCAGCCAGCGATCCATGCGGGTGTAGTCGATATCGGCCTTGCCGTTCTTGATGCCCTTGAGCGTAGCGCCGGGGCCGCCGGTGACGGCGTTCATGCCGTGGTCGGCGAGATCCTGCATCACGGCATCGGCCCGTTGCCACCATGCCTCGGAATCGTCGTTGCCATACATGCCCCAACTGCGGGCGCCGGTCGAGGACATGGTGATGTCGGTGATCTTGTCGAGGATGAAGGGATGCACGGTCAGTTCGACGGGGACGGAGGCGGTCTTCGCGCCCGAGCCGATGGTTACGCTTCCGGTGTAACGGCCGGGAGTGGCGTCGGCGGGCACAACGAGCGTGAGCCAAAGGCCACGGGTGACGCCGGGGTGCAGGTCCAGAGATTGGAGGTCCTGTAGGATGAAGGGCTTGATCTCGGCCATCCAGGAGGAGCCGCTGCGCTTCAGGAAATTGCGCACGTTGCGGACCTTCACGGCCGCGGCGGGGATCTTGCCGCCTTGCGGGCCAGCGAGATCCGACACGGTGACGGCGACGCCGGGCACGTCGGCAAGAGGATAGAGGCCGACCTGGACGTCAGCGCGCTCGCCACGTGCGGCCGCGAGTTTCAACGATGCGCCGCGTTCGGCGTCGGCGGGCCGGGCATTGCATGGGATGTCCAATTCTGCATGGCGCACGAAGGGGATGAACCCACGCGCCTTGTCCGCGTCGTCGGCGCTGGGCACCTGTCCGGTAACCGGCGGAACGGTGACCACCAGGGTGGCGGCGAAGGTTTCACGCCGCTGTTTGTCCAAGGCATCCACCCATTGGCGCCCTTGGTCCTGCTGGGCGGCGGGATAGACGACCATGAAAGTCAACGCTTTGCCCCAATTCGTGTCAGAGTCGGAGCGCACGGACAGGAAACCGTCGGTGACCTGAACGGTCTGGCGCACGACCTGCTGCTGCGGGGCGATGAACTTTTCCCACAGGTTCTGTCCGGGCAGATCTTCGTCGTTCTCGTGGGCGAGGAAGCCCTTGTCTCTTACCTCGGCGGCGGTACGACGGACATTCAAAACTTCGCGCCCATTGATGGTCAGCGTGCGCGAGAGCCAGGCGGGATAGTCGCCCCACATGCCGAACACGCCCATGCCGACGTTTACTTCATATGCGCCGTTGGGCAGCGCCATGCGGAACTCGTTGCCGGCGGCGCAGTCGCGCGTGAGGCTATCGGGAATCCAGCAGGTGTAAGTCCAGACTGAACCGACCCAACCCCAGCCTCGCGATTGGGAGAACTCGGTATTCTCGTTGGCACTCTCGAAGCCGGGATACACGGCCGACTTGGCCGGTCCGAAGTCGAAGGCCTTGAGCCATGTATACCGGGGCAGGGCATCCTGCGTCAGACGGACGTTGTCGAGAAACAGGATGTTGGTCTGCGGGCTGTCGCCCAGCGAGATGCCTACGAGCTTCAGCTTGCTGGTGTCGATTTTGCGCCGCTCCGCGAAGTTGCGGGCGTTGGAGCAGGTCAGGCTGGTCAGGTCGATCTCAAAGGTGCTCTTGCCGGGCGGGGCGATGCAGTCATCCTTGTTGTAACGACTGCCGTAGTTCGTGCTCTGGGAGTCGTCGATGCGGGCGAAGAAGGTGACCGGGCGGTCTTGGGGGTTGAAGATGTCAACTTTGAGCGTCGAATAGGAGGCGAATGAGCGCAGGATGGCCGGATCGGTGATCTGGATGCTGACGAAACTGTCAGGCTTGGATTCCATGCGCCAGGCATATTCGCCGTCGGTGGCATGTTCCTTGACGGCCTGGCCACCTCCGACGAGGACGGAGGGCGTGCCCGGTTCGAAGCTGCTCAAGAGCAGGGCCGAGGGCTGATTGCCCGTGGCCGCCGCCGGCGCGGCCGCTGCCCGGCAGAAGCTTCCGGCGAGAAGGCCGAGGGAAACTGCCGTTACAAGGAGTCTGTTGATCATTCGCATTTCGTCCACCTTTCACGATGCTGAGAGTGAAGTCTGCTTTGGTTGGGGCGCGAGTGGGAGGTGCGGAGCAGCGGATTACGCCAATCCCGAATTGCCTCGTTCCTCGTCTGATCCGCCATAGGGACAGGTGACGATATCCGCCCGCCCTGCTGATGCCAAGGGCAAAGAAGGAATCGGTGACGGTGGCTCCGGGAGGCGGGTTGGCGAAAACGATTGTGGATAAGTAGCAGGTGCGCAGGTTGTTTGCGGGTATACCCCCATGGTGCTATGTGCTGTGATAGCAGGGAGTTAGAATGATATTTGGGGAGGAGGTGCGCAAGTTGCAGGCGCTTGTGGATAAGTCGCCTTGGCAGAGTCAGAAGTCAGAAGTCAGAAGTCAGGAGTCAGGAGTCGGAAGACAGAAGCACGCGAAGGTGCCGGCGGGACGCCGGCGGTCCTGAGAAGGCGTCGTGGTATGCCGATCTGGCAGTGGCGGTATTCGGTTGTCAAATAGCAGAGGCTGGGCGCAAACCGAAGACAGCCTGAAGGCTGTACTCCGAACGCAGCGCGCGGGGCCTCTACCTATACAGGCGGTGTCGCGCTTTGTGCGCACAAAGCGCACCACTTGGGGGGCGGATTTGCGATTTTCCATTGGTTTTTGGGGGTCGAGTTCTGAAAAAGTGGGAAGATTGTCATAAGTCGCGGTGCGCGCCTGCGCGACACATGCGCAGCACTCCATGTGTTGAAGACGATGTCTCACGCCCGCGGTGTACCGCTCACGCCGCAACGAAGAAGGGAGGACGGCGCGACAAGAGCGGTTCCCTGTGTTGCCGCCTCAACGCTTACTGGCTAGCATTTGGGATAGGAACATAGAGATGAACTCATCCACGCCTGGCACCAGCATTTCGGCTGAGGTGACACACATCGACGGTCGCGGCCTATGGCTGCTTGTGCACGACAAAGAGTACTTTCTGTCGCATGATGATTTCCCGTGGTTCCGCGAGGCGCGCATCCATAGCATACTGAACGTCCAACTCGTATCACCCGACCATGTTCATTGGCCTGACCTGGATGTTGATCTGTGCCTGGATTCGCTAGAGCATCCTGAAGCCTACCCGCTTGTGTATCACTGAGGTTTTCTGCGTGGATCCAGAAGACGGGCCAGAAATCGATATGCCATGACCCGTAAGTACCATCTACGATTCCTGACTCCTTATCCGGACTCGAATGCACGGTCACTGATTCAGCGTGGCAACGTCCGCCCACCGAAGTCTTCAGCACGGGGCAGTGGGAATGCCTTTCGGCTCGCATTCCACTTGTCGAAACGGGTGTCGCCGTTGAGGCGAAAATTGATCACCATCCGAGCATAGATGAAGTCCACAGCGGATTCCTCGGTTGGGAACTCGGCGATATCCTCCGCATTCGCCCGCTCCATGTGTGATAAGGAAGCGTGCAGGCACCTCCGCTTCTCCATTCCGCTCTTCAGTCTTGTGATGTACCTCCGAGATTAGCTTGTAGGGCGGACCAAATAGCGGATAATCGCAAAAACAACACCACATTGTCTTGAGTCGGTTGGGTGCTTTGGCTGGTAGGTCTTGTTAACAGGTTGAGGAGAACAACATGGTTGCGCGGAATCGATGGTTGGCTGCGGGAGCAGTTGCGATGGCGTTGCTGGCGTTTGGGGTTGGGGCCTCGATGGTGCTTGCCCAAGAGAAGGAAGCCCCGGCAGGAGCGCCGGCGGCGGTGGCGCCGGATGGCATGCTGCGGTTTGCCTTTGGCACGACCAAGTCCAGGAGCCTGGAGGATGTTGCGCCGGTCAGTGCGGGCTTTACGCCGGTTACCGTGGCGAGCGACTACTCCAAGGAGAAGGCCTTCGGCTGGACCGGTGTCACGGGTGAGACCAAGACCGACTGGGTGGAAATACGTGGCCCACTGCACAGTAAGAAACGCCCCGGCCCCAACGATTTGCTGGCAAGCTGGATCGCCGGCGCAGCGCCATTTATGGTCGATGTGCCGCCGGGCAAGTATGTTGTGACCACCAGCCTGGGCGACTGGGGAGAGTATGAGTTCTTCCCGTATGGTTCGTTCACGCTGCTGTATCAGGGCAAGGAAGTCTTCAAACAGGTCCGCAACCGCGGGAACATGGACCAGTGGATCTACCTCCACAAGTACGATGACTACGAGAAGGGCCTGAACCTGTTCAACCGGTATGTCAAAAGCCGCTTTGATGTGGTGACGCAGGAAGTGGACGCGACAGACGGCAAGATCGCCATCCAGGTGAAGGTGGACGCCGGTCCGGAGTCTTATACCGGGGCGATGAACTATGTCATCATTTCGCCCAAGGCTCAGGAGGCTGCCCACAAGAAGTATCTCTCGGACCTTGATGCTTTGATGCAGTATTCCTTCGACAAGCGATTTCCGCTGGCGAAGGTGCGCGAGGCGTATTGCGATGGACAGACCCAGGAAGAAAAGGATGCCGGCTTTGCGGTCATCCGCAACCCCGGACAGAAGGTCTATCCCTGGACCAACGGGAACTATCAGAACCACGTCAAAGAGCTCAAGGCCTACGCCAGCCTGGGCCAGTTTGAGCCGGTTGACCTGGCAGTAGTCCCGTTCAAGCAGATCGGCAGCGTACGCTGCGATTGCTCGGAACTGGGAGGCCCCAATGGCGCCAGGATTGCGGCCAGCGAGATCAAAGTCGGCTATGTGAAATATTGGGAGCTGGCGAACAAGCGTGCCCGCGGGGCAGGCATAACGCCGGAACCGTACCTGGTGATGGATAAGAATGTCATCGCCAAGACCGAGCCGCAGGTTACACGGCAGTTCTGGATGACGCTCCATGTCCCGGCAGATGCGGCCGGCGGAACCTATAGGGGCGTCGTTACCGTGTCGGCAGAAAAAGGCGGCACGATGAAGTTCCCGCTGGCGCTGGAGGTCCTGCCGATCAAGCTCGACGGGCCAGGAGCGTCCATGCTCTTGAACTACAGCTTCCCGTGGAAGGATCTCTACTTTGGCGATACCCAGGCATGGTGGGACCAGATTGAGAAGGAACTTGTCTTACAGCGCGATTACGGCATGAACACCAGTGCGACGGGCAGCGCCCTGCCCCTGGCGAACGATGATGTGTCGGAGTGGGAGAAGTTCATCGACCTGTATCAGAAGGTCGGCATGGATCAGCCGATCTATTTTGCCAACACGATGAACATGTACGGCCGGTTCAAGGACCTTTTGGATCCCAAGCAGCAGGATGAGTACTGCGCTGTGCTTAAGAAGCTGGATGCGGCGGCGAAGAAGAAGAACCAGAAGGTGATCTATTCGCTGTGTGATGAGACGACCAACGATGGCAAGGAGGCGATGGCGCAACTGGTGGCCAAGTTCACGCATGAGAAGGTCCCTGATATCGTGACCATCGGCGACATCAACGGATATCGCGAGTTGATGCTCTGCGCCCCCTACCTGCGCAAGGCCGGGTTCAACAACGGCTGGTGGGGCAACTTTGGGACCAATCGACGGAATCACTGGCTGATGACGCGATCGGTCATCGAGCGCGTGGAAGCGGCCGGGTGCGAGCCATGGTTCGTCAACGGCGGCCTGGGCCGGTATTACTTTGGAGCGCACTTCTGGAAGATGGAAGCGCTTGGGCTGAAGGGTAAGTGCGAGTGGCACTACTACTCCGCCACCAGCGATCCGTACAACCCGTTTGACTCTCAGGAACTGAACGCCTTTGGTTCGGTGGTGTTCCCCGACTGCATCCCAACGCTTGAGCTGGAGCAGAGCCGCCAGGGCATCACGGACCTTCGATACGCCCGGACGCTGCAGCGTCTTGTGGCTGAGATGGCCGGCAATAAGGACCCGCTGGTGGCGGCTCGCGTGCAGGTTGCCAGGGAGGCCTTGGATTACTGGATGGACCAACTGCCGGACCGGAAGGCGGCCACGCTGGAGACATCCGATGGCACGGGCAATGTTGCCAGTGACGAGTTGCCGGAGGCGCGGCTGGCGGAGTTCCGCAAGGAGATGGCGTACCATATTGGCCGGCTGATGAAGATCGATAGCCCCGCCGTCTGCCCGCAGGAGTTTGTGCTGGCCTCCTGGGAGAAAGATGAGAGGACCGGGTGGTCGGAAGCGATTACGCCGGTGGCCGAGCACGCGACTCTGGGCAGCAATTCCGGCAAGATGGTCTTCGATGAGAAGGACACGTACTTCGATAGTTTCGGGAGGCTGAGCAACAAGGACTGGCGCGGATTTACATCCTTCCGGTTTGACGTGTTCAACCCGCAGGAGAAGAACGTCAAGCTGGTTCTGTCCATGCGCGATCAAGTGTCCGCCAATGTCTCTTCGGCATGGTCAGCGCGCAAGACGATCACGTTTGACCTGAAGAGCGGGGCAAATCAGGTTACTGTGCCGCTGCTGGGGATCACCGATGATGGCGGTAAACGGCCGCTGGACCTGTCGTGCATCTTCCAGACGGTGTTCACCGCGCCGGATGCGACCGGTTCGACGCTGTTCATCGACAACATGCGACTGATGGAAAACCAGTAGACAGGGCTCTAGGCTCTGTCTGAGACTCCCCATGCCGCTGAGAGCAGCGCCATGGGGAGCCTTGTTCTCACGGCACGCTATCGAGCACCAGGACCCAGTCGTCCTTCGCGCCGCGGGAAGGCGGCGCGAACTCCCGGATGCCTTCCCTGGGATACTGGCCGACGGCTTTCCACTCGCCAGTGCGCGGGTCGTACCACTGCGCTTTGACTTGAGGTCCGTTGACCGCGTTCATGGAAATTTTCAGGGGCTCGCCCGCGGGCGTGTAGGCGATCGCGACACTCCGGTCTTGCGCCCGCGCCGCAGCGAGGCGAAACGGACCGCTCGCAGGCTCGGAGGCGAGCACCGACTGGTCGGGGACCATTTCGTACCAATGTCGCTGCTCGAAGAGGCGGCGCAGCAGGCCCATCTGTCGAGAGCCCTCATAGGCCATCGCCGCGCGCCAATGCTGGAAACCATTCTTGGGGAACGGACCGTCGGGGTCTTTATAGAAGTAGAACAGGTCGAGCGCGCCGTAGCCGTGTCCCGCCGCCCCGGCGAGCATCGCCAGGTAGGCCTGGGTTCGCACCTTGTGGGAATCAATGGGCGGCTGGCCGGCCCCGGTGGGATGATTCTCATATGCCGGTTCCATATCCACGGTCGGTTTAGGGGGCGTCAGCGCATAGTCGTTGCTGACAAACGCGTAACTGTCCGCCGTCAGAACATGCCCGGACTGGATGGAGTTGAAATCGAGCCAGTCTGCCCGATGAAACCACATGGAGGACGAAGTGCGCCCCTGCCCGTGGTAGCACACGAGTTGGCTGCCGCCGCAGCCATCCTTCAGACCTCTGGCCATTGCCACCCACACCGCGTCATATTTCCCTGGGGCGGAGTCGCCGCCGGGAAACCACAAGACGGCGTTGTTCCGGTAGCGCTGGCCCAGGAACTTGCCGAACGCGTGGGCGTTGCTCTCATCGAACATCTTCTCCGGATGTTCGGTGACGTGCCACGACTTGGCGGTCACCAGGCCCATCACCAGTCCCAGTTCGTTCGCCCGGTTGACGACGTAGTCCACGTTTTTGAAGAATTCCTCGTTGGGCCGGACCGGGTCACGGTCGAGAAAGGGCGTCGCGCCGAGGAGCGACGAGTTGCCGTCGGGGTGTTGCTTGTCCAAACCGCGGACCACGTATGCCTGCATCACTGTGAAGCCCTTGGCCGCACGGTCCCTCAGATACTCCTCCAATTCCTCGTGGTTGAGTCGTTGGAAAAGCAGCCAACATGTGTCGCCGAGATAGAAGAACGGCTTGCCCTCCCGATCGACGAGGTGGTGCCCGTTCGCGCCGACTCGGAGTTTGAGATTCTTAACGGAGCGGGCAGGGACGTCACCCGGCTGGGTCGTGCCAATCCGTGCAAGACCGACGGATTGTTTGCGCGTTTTCATGAACACCAGTCTTACCCCTGCGCCGACTGGAGGTAAAGCCGGCCTCGGCGGTGAACAGGCCTACAGGTTCGCCATGAAGATCGCGAAAGAGACGATGCCGGCGGCCGTGGCCAGCAGGCCCCAGGTTCGATGGCGCCGCAGCTTCCACCACATGATGAATCCCGAGATGACCCAGAGAATGATCGCCAGTTGCACGACATCAACGATGATCGACCAGGCTTGATGGAGTAGGCCCGGGTTCTCAAACCCACCCCTGGTGTGCAGACGGGTGAGCAAACTGCCAAATCGGAAGACACTGTTCTCCGCCTTGAGCGTGTGATTCTTCGGGTCGTAGGTAACCTGGGTCGAGGTCATGAACGTGGTTGTCCACAGGTTGATCGAACCATTGGGGCCGCGGAAGACGTTGAAGTGACCCTCGAGGCCGGCATCTTTCTGGATCTTCTGGCCGATGGGCTTCAGATCGGCATCCGCGGGAATCGGGTCCAGCTCGTATGCGCGCTCGAACAGCACGGTGTTGGGTGGCGCCTTTTCGAACCAGGTGGGATGGCTGAAGAAGATTGAACTGACGCCGTAGACCAGGAACCAGGGCAGAAGCGCCAGCGCCAGGTACAGATGCGTGCGCCGATTCAACCAGTCAAAGGTGCGCTTTCGGCCGGGCGTAGTCGCTTCGGAATTGACAGCAGTATCATCGCTCATCGCAGTGGTGCTCCATTAGTTAGATCGAGAAGAGGAACAGGGCAAACAGTGCGCATCCGAGGCCGGCCATAACCATGCCCAGCCGTCGCGTGGGTTTTAGTGACCACCACATCCACACTCCCGAAAGCACCCAGAGCACCATCGAGATGATGACCAGGTCGACCGACGCTCCCCAGAGCCTGTCAGGCACAAATGAGCTTTGGAACCCGCGCCGGCGATGGAGGCCTTCCAGGAACGAGGTAGTCCGAAACTCCTGCTTCTCGATCACCAGCTTGCCGTCGGAGGGTGTATACGTAAACCGCCGAGGCGTCACCGGGTCGCTGCGATTGATCGTCAGCTTCTGCCGGTCCCGGCTGAGATTGGCGTTGAAGTTGCCGTACTCGTTCACACCCTGGAGGATGGAAGCGGCCATCTCCTGCGCAGATGCATCAGCCTTGAATGGAGGCGCGAGCGTCTGCTCCTTCTCCACCTGCCACTTCGCCGGCGTCCCGCCATAGTGCTCCTTGAAATACTCCCGATGATTCATTGCCATGGTGCTCAGTGCATAGATCAGCATCCACGGCGCCAGGAACAGTCCCAGATACAGGTGTATCTGCCGCAGTAATGAGAGGACTTTCTTCATGATAGATCGACTTCCTCGCTGAGTTTGGGAAAGTTAGCGGGAGAACGCTCCCGGCGGCCCGCCCGGCAATCTCGGATGTCCGGCGCGGTCAAGAATGACCTGATTATTGGGGTTTCCCGGCGGCACGGCCGGACGGGTGGGCGCATCGAACCAATCGAAGTCGGGGATCGCGTCGGTGGCACATCGATAGAGATTGCCCCCTGGGGTCGGGCGAAAATCACCGTGCTCCGGATCGATCAGCTCGGGCTTCAACGTGTTGATGGCGTTATCGCGCAGCAGTTGCGCTGCGTCGGCCGTCGGTCTGGCGGCCAGGTGGTAGACACCTTCGACATCGTCCAGCAAGGGCTTGTCGGCCGGGCCGTTCCAGATGATGTTGCCCCGGATCACCAGGCCATCGTCGGCACGCGACAGTGGCGGAAGGTTCCCGCCGGGAGCCACGGCTACCGGCCCGGAAATGCCCAGGTGAGCGAAGCGCGACTCGAAGCCGTCGGGATTAAGAATGACGTTGTTACGGATCTGCACATTGCGGTTGGGGATGTTGTAGCCCTGGGCGCTCTGGCCCTGGCACCAGCCTCCCATGGCATGGTATTGGGCGCGGCGGGCAGGGCTCCAACTGCTGGGTCCGCGGCCGCCCAAACCCACGACGATCGTGTCGCGCGAAGTGCCTACGCGGTAGCAGGTGTTCCACGCCACGAGGATGTTGTAGCCGCCCAGCACCGCCAGGCCGCCGCCGGCATCATGGATGATGTTGTTGACGATCTTGATGTCGTAGGCTTCGTAGTGCAGCCAGGGTGGCACCATGTACTCGAAGCCCGTGCCTTGGCCGGCCGCCACTCCATGATTGACGCCATCATAGAGCTCGTTGCCTGCGATCAGGTGGTGGGCGGATCCGCCTTTGACATACATGACCTCCGAGCGCGTCCCGTGCATGCGGTTGCGGACAATATGCCCGTATTGGACGGCCACGTAGTCCAGGGCATTGCCCTGGGCTCCGGAGAAGTCGCAATCTTCCACGTACAACCGAAGGCACTGGTTGGCTTTGAGGACGATGGCGGGAAGCGGGCGGCCGGCTTCAGCCATGCCGATTGCGGTCACGCCGCGCACCAGCACATCACGGCAGGCTGTGAAGTGCAACACGCAGTCCTGGCTGGGGATGATCTTGGAGTTGCTCGCAGTGACGATCTTGAGGTCAAGAAGGTAAATAAAGTGGCAGCGGCAGAATTCAACCATTGGCAATTCGGCGGTCAGGGGTCCATCGGCGGACTGGAGGATTATGGGGCATTCGCGCGTGCCCTGCCGGTCTTCCATCATGATCTGGTCGGCAATATGGGGCTCATAGCGCCCGGCGGCGAGCATGATCCGCCAGCCGTGCCCTTCGATGCGCAGGGGGATCATCCGCCAGGCTCGGGCGAGGGTGCGCAAGGCCTGCGTTCGCGTCGAGCCATCGGCGCCGTCGTCGCCGGAAACGGGATCGACCCAGATATCTTTGAGCAGCGGCTTGCCGATGTCGTAATGCGGGGATACGTCCAGCGGGCAGGAAATGGAGTTTGGCTGGGTCGTTGCCTGGACACACTGGAGGTGAGGCGTTGCAGGGAGCAGGGAATTCTTGGTACTCATTTTGGCTTTCTACAATTCACAGACATCGGCGCCGGGATACATATCGGGCGTACCTCGCGATCTTGATCACTCTCGGGGAGTGCTCCCGAACAGCGGCGGACAAGATAGCACCGATCCCGGCGCTGGTGCAAACTTCGCCACCGGCATGGTTCAGGTGTGCTGGCATGGATTTCGCTTTGGGTGCCCGCAGAAAGGGGAATTCTATGAGTGGATCACAGTATGGGATTAGCGGAGATACGTTCGCCACGGAAGCGCTTGCCGGCTCGCGGCAACAGGATATCGCCGCCATCGAGAGGCGGCTAGGCGACTTTGTGGCCGCGTGGAACAGGCATGAGCCAGCACAGATGGCTTCCGTCTGGCATGATGATGGCGATCTGATCAATCCCTGGGGACGGATCGCCAAAGGGCGCGAGCAGGTGCAGGCCCTCTTTCGAGACGAGCACTCAGGGCCGATGAAGACGTGCACCTACCACATGACGACCACGTCTTTGCGTCTGGTGTCGGGCGATGTGGCGGTGGTGGATAGTGAGAGCACACTAACGGGCATGCGGGACGCGGCAGGTAAGGAACTGCCGCCGTACAAGCCGCACATCGTTCTCGTGCTGAACAAGAGGGATGGCGAATGGCGAATCTTGTGCGCCCGTCCCTACGCCTTTACGTCGCGGCCGGGTACGGCAAGCTAGGCGCGGCATGGCGACAGGACTGTCGCCATTACATGGGTGCGTGATTCCGGAATTCAACGGTACGTAACGATTCTGCTGGGTTGGATATACCATGCCCCTGCTACCTGCTCGTGTGAGACTGACAGAGCAGGTAGGATGAGAGCATGAGTCCAACCTTACGGATGGCAGTGCTGCTTGGAACCGTCGTCTGTGGAGTCTGGGCCGTCGGCCAGGCACCGGTGTCACAACCGGCAGCCGTGTTGCCCGACCTGGGGGTTGGTGCATCGCTGCATGGCAGGCGCATCTTCCCGGCCGACAACCCGTGGAACAAGGATATCTCCGCGGAAGCCGTCGATCCAAACAGCGCGAAGATCGTGGCGTCGATCGGGCTGGAGAAATCCCTGCATCCGGACTTTGGAACGCCGTACGGAATTCCGTACGTTGTTGTCAGCGGCACGCAGCCCAAAGTGCCGATCGTGTTCAGGTCCTATGGTGGCGAGAGCGATCCCGGGCCATACCCGATACCGCTGGATGCTCCAATAGAAGGCGGCGCAAACGCACCCGGCGATCGGCATGTGTTGGTGCTGGATCGCGACAACTGGAAGCTGTACGAACTGTTCAGAGGATTCCCGGATCTCGCGAATAAGAGGTGGGGCGCGGCCGGCGGGGCGATTTTTGATTTGAACAGCAACAAGCTCCGGCCGGCCGGCTGGTCGAGCAGTGACGCGGCCGGCTTGCCGATCTTGCCAGGTCTGGTCCGTTACGATGAGATCGTGGAGCAGGGAGAACTGACGCACGCGGTGCGCTTCACCGTCACGCGCAGCCGCCGGGCATATGTTCCGCCGGCCACTCACTATGCCGCTCGGAGCAACGACCCCACTCTGCCGCCGATGGGCATGCGCGTGCGCCTAAAGGCCAGCTATGATATCAACGGCTTCCCGCAGGTTGCCCAGACCATTCTCAAGGGGCTAAAGAAATACGGCATGATCGTCGCCGACAACGGTGGCGACTGGTATGTCACCGGCGCACCCGATCCGCGCTGGAATGACCAGGAGATTGACACTCTCAAGCGCGTGCACGGCCGGGATTTTGAGGTAGTCAAAATGGAAGGGCTGGTGACCAGGTAAGGCCACCAGCCCCGCTTCTGTTCAGGTTGGCAAGACTATTTGCCGTTCTGGATGGCCTGGAAGACCAGGTCGCGGAACATGTCCTTGCCTTTTTGGCCGAGGTGGACGTTGTCCCAATGCCAGAAGTTCATCTTCAGGGTTTCCTCGGCGGTGCCGAGTTTGCGGGCTTCAGTCGCCAGGTCGACGAGGCCGACTTTCTTCTCGGCCGCGACATCGCGGCCGGCCTGCTCGAGATCCTTGTAGGTATCCCAACGCTTGAAGCCAGGGCAGGTCGTGACGATCAGGATGTCAGCCGAACCCTTGGTATCGCGGCGGATGCGGTCGACGGCATGCTCCAGGTTGTTCTTGAACATGGCGCCGGTGACCTTGGTGTCAAAGTCGTTGCCGCCGAAGTTGATGATGACGAGGTCGGGATTAGGGGCGAGTTTCTCCCATCTGGGCATGGTCACGATGTTCTGGCTGAGCGTTGTCCCGCCGGCGGCCGGGTTGATGACCTTGGCGTCCACGCCGACTTCCTTGAGCTTGTCCGCGAGCATTTGCGGCCAGGCGATCTTGGTGTTGGAGTTGTGCTTGGTGTCGGTCAGCGAGTCTCCCATGGTGACGATGGTGATGGGCTTCTTGGCCTTGATCTTCTGGGCGATCTGCGCCAGTCCGGTGGACGTTGCGGTGTAGTCGGTCGTATCGGCGGGAGGCAGCTTCTTCTCCAGCACAACGTTCTCGATCGTGTAGGAATAGGCCGGGTAGTCGCGCCAGTAGAACCACTTGCCCAGCGACATGGCGACGAACTTGGAGGGAGCGGTGCCCTTGGCCGGGTCAACAAATGGGCCGGTCAGTTCGGGGGCCAGGTCCGACCAGCGGACGGTGATCTTCTTCCACTCGGTGGAGTCGATGGGAAAGGCGTACGCGTAACGCAAGGCGTAAGTGTCGTCCATCAGCTCGATTCCGCCGAGGCTGTCGGAGCCATCGCCCTTGACCCAGAAGCTGAAGCCGTCGGTCTGGTCCCAGTCGGGAGTCGCCTTCAGAGGGTTGGTGAACAGGCCGGTACCGGAAGGGAAGGTGAGCTTGGCGGCCTTGCCGGACTTGCCGTCGACGACCTCGATGGTGCCAATCGGTGCCATCTTCTCGTCCTTGCCTTTCACTTCCTGAGGCTTGGCCTTGGTTGGGTCGATCATCGGGATGTTCTGTCCGAACGCGCGAGCAGAAACCGCGAACATGGCCAGCAGGACGGCACCGGCCGATACGAACAACCGCATACGATTCACAGGCAACTCCTTATCGGAACGCCCCATTTCCGGGGCTATCTGTGTGTCGGGAACAAACTTTGTTGGCGCTCACTGATCTACCGCATTCGTGGCTGTGCGTTGTCATTGCGTCGCCATTTTCCCCGTCATTTCAGAGGCGTGCGCTGGAGGGCGACTTGGTGGTTGGCCATCGGACGGCAAATGAGACTCGTACGGATGATGGCCTGACGGGCGGGGACGGAGCATTTGAGAGAACAGGCTTTCCCCCGTTTGCTTTGGTCACTACGATGCTCGCCAAGCATTGCAAGAGAGACCGTGTTGAAACAGGTAACGAGGATGAACATGAGCAAACGGCACCTTCTGGACCAACTGCTGATCGAGCCTGTCGCGCTGCATGAGCGGGGTAGAACGAGCCGCTTGAAGGCTCAAGTGCAGCGCCGCGATGAGGAGGGTGCGAGGATCCATGAGGTGTCGGTTGCGCTGCCGGAAGGCGGGCGCCCGGGCGTGGTGGAGCAGGTGCGCCTCTTCGATATCGATCTGGGCATTAAGGGCCTGGAAGTGTACCAGGAGCAGTACTACATGCCCGGCAACTCACGCGGGTTCCGCAGCCTGCGGGGCGGGGAAAAGCCACCGAAGATTAAGTGGTGGGGAGCAACGCATGGCGATGAATGGCAACTCCTTTGCCACCCCATGACGGTGATCCAACTCGGGCCAAAGGATATCGTGCTGGTGGGGTTCACGACCGGGAGCAGATGGGAGGCATATCTGCTGCTGGATACTCGTGGGAAGAGCATCCGTCTGTCGGCGTGGTGCAATCTGTTTGGGCGACAGATGCAGCCGGGACAACAGGTGGCGATGGAGGAGTTTGTGGTGGTCCGCGGACGGACATTCGCGGAGTGTGTGAATGTCTTTGCCCGCCGCACGGCCGACCTCGCCCACGCGCGGGTGCCGCGCAAGACCGTCATCGGATGGAGCGACTGGCAATACTGGCGCGAGGAGAAGAGCGAAAAAGATCTGCGCGAGAGCCTGCCGGTGCTAGAGAGCCTTAAGCCAACGGGGATGCGTTACCTCATCGTCGATGGCGGCTGGTGCGACCACGCCAGCGAGTGGCTCACGCCCTGCCACAAGTACCCCTCGGGGATGAAGAAGCTGTCGGCCATGCTGCGCCAGCGCAGGTTGGAGCTTGGACTGTGGCTTGCTCCGTATCTCACCAACGTCGCGACGAAGGTTGTCCGCCAGCATCCCGAGTGGATGATCCGCGATGCCAAGACAGGCAAACCACTGGTGCGCAAGACCTCCAATGTTGGCCAGTGCATGATGATCGACTACACGGTGCCCGAGGCGATGCAGTGGCTGCGCAACATTGTCCGCACCTTCGTCCGCGATTGGAAGATCGGTTACCTGAAACTCGATGGCCCGAGCCTTGCGCACTATCTCGGAGGCATCTTCCGCGAGAAGAATGTGACGCCGGTCGAGGTGATTCGCCGCACACTGCAGGTCATCCGCGAAGAATGCGGTGAGAATGTCATCGTGGAAGGTGAAGGGCTGTTTGGCCCATCCATCGGTCTGGTGGAGACCCAGCGCGTCAGCCAGGACAATCATCCGTTCTGGTATCACCTGGAAGGCCAGCCCTGCCTGAAAGAGAACCTCAAGAACGAACTGCTGGCCTCCTACATGCATGGCCGCTACTGGCACAACCACCGCGAGAATGTCATCATTCGCGACTTCCTGTCACCTTTCCACGCGTGGGAAGGCATCGGCGAGGGCCGCAAAGACTGCACGCTCAATGAGAATGAGCTGCAGAGCTATCTCTCGGGGGCGACGCTCTCGGGCGGGGCGATGCTCCTTACCGAGCCGATGGCGCAGCTTGCCCGCAGCCCCAGGCACATGGAACTGATCAGCCGCTTTCTGCCGCACTATGAGCCGGGCGTGGGCGGCGCTGCACCGATTGACACGTTCCGCGGGGATGGGCGGCAACCCGCGGTTTACGCTATGCCCATCCACCGCTCGTTTGAGGACTGGCATGTTGCGGGGATCTTCAATATGGAAGACCTGTACGAGAACTTTGTCCTGCCGCTGGGCGATGTGGCGGGTCCGGGCAGCTACCACATCTTTGACTATTGGACGGAGCAGTATCTTGGGCGATGTCGCGGCGATGTGGCGATCAAAGATGTGCCCGCGCATGGCTGCAGAATCCTGGCCATCCGCCGGGCAACCGGAGTGCCGCAACTGGTGGGCACGAACATGCACATCCTGCAGGGCGCGGTGGACATCGACGACTGCCGCTTTGAGGGTCAGACATTGAACATCGTCGTCGGCCACCCCATGCAGCGCGACCGGAAGCTGTTCATCTGGCACCCCAAGGATTGGCGGTTGGCCGATGTGAAGACCGATGCGAGAGATTACCTGGTGGATGATCGGCAGTCGCCGGTCACTTGCATCCACTTCAACGGCGGGAAGAAGACCAAGTTCGCGCTTCGCTGGAGAGGGCCGGGCGGGCGGCGATAGCTTCGAGGTGCCAGGCTCTGTCCGAAAATGCCATGCGGGACCAAGTTGCGTGCTACATGTAGCGGCGGTCGAGATTCTGGCGACTATGCCTTAAATATAGTACTGGACTTAAGTTACAGCAGATGACGTGGCAAAAAATGGCGGCGCGATTCCTCAAGTGTAGCATCGGCGGCGAGGCGAGAGAACGGAAGTGGCGGTGGCCGCGTGAGTTACAGCAGATCCTGGCGGCTGTTAGGGTGTAGCAGGGGTGTAGCAAAGTGTAGCATTGTGTAGCAGAAGTGTAGCAAAGTGTAGCACGGGTGTAACAAAGGGAGGATGAAGGGAGAAGGATGAAGGATGAACCAGAGGCGGGCGCAGGACAGGACATGGGTGGCGCAGATGGCCGCGGAAAAAAAGTGTGACATAGTGTGACAAAGTGGGACATTGTCCAGCAAGAACGTAATACAAAATGCGTAGTACGTGGCAGCCGGCGGAATCCCGGGAGATCCACGGACGGTGAGTCGGTGGGCTTTGGGTGGTGGGGATATTCGGTTGTCAAAGATCCGAGCGCGGAAAAAAACACGCTCTCTATATATATGAGGTGGTCGGGCAGATTTTTGTTCGAAAAAGGCTGAAAAACGAGGGTTCCAAAAAATTCCGAGATTTTTGGAGGGCAAGATTGTAGCAAGGGGACGCGTCGGAGAGGCGCCAGTGTGGGTTACGGGACGTTCCTTATCAGTCCTTCCGGCTCTCTGGCTTACGGCACTTGCGGGACAGCAGGACCGGGTCAGGCGGGGGTGATCTTGCCCAGGATGGTGTCCTGTACGGCAGCGGTGTCCCAAAGGCCTGTGTCATTCCGGCCGCCCCGGGCATCGAGAATGTCTATTACGCCATCGGCGGCTTCATAGCGGTTGGTGCCGGCGTTGCCGGCCAGCAGGTCGCTACCCAATCCCCCTGCCAGCGTGTCGTTGCCCGAGCCGCCGGTGATGGTGTCGTTGCCGGCATCGCCGTAGAGGATATTGGGCTGGTCGCCAGAGCCGGTGCCGGCGGTGATCAGGTCGTTGCCGGAGCCGCCGTGGATGGCGTTGGCTCCGGAGCCGGCGGTGATGGTGTCGTCCCCGGTGCCGCCGTCGATGTAGTTGGTGCCGTTGCCGGCCAGGAGGGCGTCGTTGCCGTTGCCACTAATGATGGTGTCATTGCCATCGCCCGAGAAGATCGAATCGGCGGCCTTGGAACCAAGGATCGAGTCGTTGCCCGAGCCGGTGGTGATGGTTACGGGGATGGAGAGCTTGCTGGCATCGATGCTGTCGTTGCCGCCTTGGCCAGTGATGATGATGCCGCGGACGATGGCGAGGGGAAGGGAGTCGGGGACGCCGTTGCGGTAACAGGTGAGGGTCTTGCCTTTGACGGCGAAGGTGATGGTGTCGTCGGAGGTGGTGCCGTTGACATGGAGGATGCCGTCGGAGGAGAGGCAGAGGTATTTGGCCCAGTCGGGGAGAGAAGCAAGTTCTTGTTGTGTGGGCGTGGTCCCGGTGGCCGCCACTTTGATTATGCCGAGTCCTTGAACGAAGTAATCTGTCTCCTTCTGGTGTATCGACTGCACGACACCGTTGCTGTAGGAGAGGACCGTCTGCATCTCCCACGTGATGGGCATCACCTGAGTGAATCCCAGCCCATTGGCGAGCCGAACTGAGCGCAGCGGCTGAACGCTGAGGGTCACTTTCGCAGTGCCCGCGCCAGTAATGCGGCCCAAAGCGGGGTACGTACCAACAAAGCTTAGGTGGACTCCGTCCCAAGTGTGCGACCATCCACCGTGCTGGTCCAGCACATAGGATGGACAGCTTGGCGAAGAGTCGATCGTGACACTGTTGCCGCTGCTCCAATAGTGACTTTGGGTCCGAACCTGCGAGAGGATTCCATCCGATAGGTGGTAGTAGTCCGCGGCATCCACTTCAGCCCCCGAACGAGTGTAGTCCTGGTTGCTGGTGACCAGAATGGCCGGAGTACCATTGAGCGCACTGTTCGTCAGAGTGTAAGTCCACGTGGCTTGTTTGCCCTCCTCCACGCCCCGATAGTTCCATACCAGCCCGTCGATAATGGGGTAGTAATCCGGAGCCGGGTTGACGGGGATCTGGATCTGATAGTCGCTGTGGGTGCCGAGGGGATCGTTAATGCGGGCGGAGATGGTGTGGGGGCCGACGCTGGCGAGTTCGGCGGCGGGGACATCGCAGGCGGGAGAGGTGCTGCTGTCCACCTCAAAGGTGCCGTCGTTATTCAGGTCGTAGCTGTAGGTGGTGCCGGGGGCAAGGTCCTGGGTGCCGGTGAAGGCGACCTGGCCGGAGGAGCCAAGGGTGACGGCGCCGGGGGTGTAGAAGACGGGGGCGGCGGCCAGGAGCTGGCGTGGTTCGAGGGGTTCGGGGTGGATACGGGGATGAGAGGTCCGAGAGGTGCGGATGCGTGAGATACGGTTCATGTTTTTATTCTCCCAATAGCCGAATGATCAGCGGAACAGCCGCCCTTGGTGAAGGCGGCGGAACAAGGTATATCAATCATACCGGTCCCTACCAAATCGAACTGCGTCCTGTTTTCTGGTTTGTTTTCTGGTTCGACGGAATGCAACAGTTGCCGTACTGTCAGTAGCCAGGAGGCCATCGTTTCTCCTCTCGTATTCTGCGTGCCAGTTCCTCCGCCTGTTTCTGAGTTCTTCCAGAGCCGATCACCATATTCCAGTAAGGATCAAGGCTGACGCCGCCATGGTCCTCGGGACGCGGAAGCGGCACGCTCCGGTCGCCTCGGCGGCGTTTGGCACATCGCTCATCCATGTCTTCCGCGAATGAGCGTTCATCGAAGATATATGCCACAGCATCCTCTTCACGGATAAAGGCGCCCATGGGCAGCCATTGCCAACGCTCCGAACTGGCAACGATCCACTGATCGCCCTCACGCACCAGATCGATTACGCCGCCACGTCGGTCTCGCACAGGTAAGCGTCCCGCAGGGACGCCTGCGGCCGTCAGTCGCTTGATCATCTCGTCCCAATCCATAGTACCTCCAGCGTAGCCTCTTCTAGCGGATCGGCCACCATGTGGCGGTTTGCGACGGGATCGGAAAAGAGGACGCGGTTCGAATTGATCACGATTCCTCCTGTCTAACCGGAGTTCTTGCCAACTCCACCATAGCTCGCCGGGAGGGACGACCCTGTCTTCGGATGGTTGACTCCAGACCAAGCTCGCGCACCATCTGCTGCTGCCACTTCTCATCACCAAATGGGCAGCCGCGACTCACGCTCCGGCGCAATGCCTCGGGCTCTGCCATCCTTGCCCTGTAGCTCATGAGAACAAGGCTACATTAGTCGCGTGTGCCAATCAATTCGGCCGGGCCGCGGAAAGCTGGGAACGCGCGTGAGGCGAGGTCGGATCGGGGCAGGCCGCGCGGGCGACGGCTCACGTTGACGGGCGGGGTCGCCCGTCCTACAGAAAGCCGGGAGTGCGCGGGTGATCGGGGGCGGGCTGCGCTAACAAGAGGACGCAGTTCGGAATTCGCTGGAGAAGACCGGGACGCGCGCGTTGAAATGGACACGGGCCTCTAGAGATGTTGGCATCCGGGGCGGGTTGCGCGGGGTGCGTTTTACGCTGACGGGCGAGGTCGCCCGTCCTACCGTTCAATCGGAGCTTTGGCTTGTTCCCAGGCGCCAAAGCCGCCGGCGAGGTTGGCGACTTCGTAGCCGTGCTTTTGCAGGAGCGAACAGGCTCGCGCTGACCGGTTCCCGCCCTGACAGTGGACGAGGATGGGGCGGTCTTTGGGCACTTCGCCAAGGTGCGCCAGCAGGCGGGTGTGGGCGATGTTCTTTGCGCCCGAGATGTGACCGGCAGCGAACTCAGCGCTACGCCGAACATCAAGGATGAGTGATTGGGTGGCGCCGAGCATTGCCTGGGCTTCAGCGATGGAGACTTCGGACGTGGACACAAGCTTGCCCCCTGCCGCGGCATACTGGCCCACCGCGGCGGGATCGAGCCAGCCGCTGAAATTGTCGAGTCCGACGCGAATCAGGGCGCGTACGGCCTCGTCGAGGCGCGATGGGTCGGCGATGAGGTAGATGGTCTCTGTTTCAACGACCATCGAACCGGCATCGGTACTGAAGGATTTGCCCAGCGGCAGCGACAGTGCGCCCGGAACGTGGCCGGCTTTGAAATCGGACCACGGGCGTGTGTCAACGATGGCGGCGGTGCGGCCGTCAATGGCCGCCAGGTCGGTGGAGAGGAGCTGGCTTGGTTTGGGCACGCCGCCCAGCAACTTCGGGCCCATCTTGTTGTCGCGCTTCATGCGGGCAAAGTAGAGCGGCGGTTCGGGCTGGGCATCGAGGATGAAGTCGACAAACTCCTGCTCGCTCCGGGCGGCCGCGATCGACGGGTTAAACATCTTCTCGTAGCCGACGGTGCTCTGGGGCACCGCACCCAAGGACTTGCCACAGGCGCTTCCCGCGCCGTGCGCGGGCCAGACCTGAAGATAGTCCGGCCAATTCATGAAACCCCGAGCCGACTGGTAGAGACGCCGTGCCGAGGAATCGGCCTTGCCTGCGAAGCCGGCAGCGGATTCGAGCAGATCGGGTCGGCCCAGGTCGCCGACGAAAACAAAGTCGCCGGTGGCTACGCCGATGGGTTTGTCGGCTCCGCCACCACGATCGGTCACCATGAAGCACATGTGCTCGGGAGTGTGGCCGGGGGTGTGAACGGCTTTGAGTTCGATATTGCCGACCATGAAGACATCGCCATCCTTGAGCAGTTGGTGGAGATAGCTCCCGCCACCGGTTCTCTTGTTCAGCCACTGGTATTTCCAGTCGGCGTCGCCTTCGTCGGAGAGGTAAACTCTGACGCCCTTCTCGGCCAGCTCGCGGGATCCGGAGAGGATATCCGCGTGGATGTGCGTTTCGGCGGCAGCGACGATCTTCAGACCATTGGCGGCCGCCAGCATCTCATAGCGATCCACATCGCGCTCGGGATCGATGACTATCGCATCACCCGTGCGCTGGCAGCCGATCAGATAAGCGGCCTCGGCCAGTTTGTCATTGTACACCATGCGAAAGAACATGATGGACCTCCATTCCACGTTCGCCAGACACGCCTGCGAACTATAGCGCCAGGGCGCTGTCAAGAGTCGTATCTTTGGGGTCTGGCTCAGGAGGTACGCTTTGGGGCTGTGTCGTTATTGCCATAACTCTTTAATCTACAACATGTTAGCATCAAATTGGGTTGGGCCACATCGAGATTCGACAGTGCCAGTGTTGGCATGGTCGCTGTCTTGTCCTATCCATAGGACTGGTGCGTGTGTCTAGATGCTGGAACGGCCTGACGGTCTGTCTTGGGACGGGCTGGAGTGCGGATGGGCCGGAGTTGGAAAGGACATAGCGATGAAAGCCGGTTTACGTCTGTCGAGGTTGCTGTTGCCGGCGGCGATCGGCGCGCTGTTGAGCGTGTTTACAGGTCAGGCATGGGCCCAAGAGCCGGCCACGACCACCTATAAGAGCACAACGATTGAGCGGGTGACGACTACGCGAGAAGAGACGCGCGTGGAGACGCCGGTCCGCAAGGAGAAGCCGGTTTGCGTGCTGTTCATCAAGAACCGCGCTGCCAATGTGCCTGAAGCCAAGATCGGAGTGTTGCAGGATTTCGTAGCAGCACACGTCACGGAGGCGGGTTTTGTGCTCGTCGGCCGGGAGGCCGTGATGAATTCGGCCAAGGCGCTGGCCGCTCCTGGGCCCAACGCGGGCCAGAATGCCAGGCAGGATGCAGATGTCGATACCATCCTTTCGACTGATGCCTCGGCGATGCAGCTTGCTCGGAACCTCGGCGCGGATGCCATACTGAACCTGTCGATCTCCAGCTATGGCACCGATCGAATCTCTTACACGGGCCACAACCTGAATGTCACATCGGTCAACTATCGCCTGAAAGTTACTTACGAATTGCTCGACATCCTGCGCGGTGGCACGCATTCCGCGGGCGTAGTGACCGTGAGTTTCACGGATCGCAAGCAGGAAGGACTGGAATCCAACCGGGAGAACGTGCTGGACGACCTGCTGGATGGAGCGGCGGCAGACACGGCGGGCATGCTCGCATCTGCCATGCGCAATGGAGGCACAGCGGGTCTGACCGAGGCCGCCAAAGAGGCCCGGAAGCAGGCGACGTTTACGCTGGTGACAACGGTTGCCGATTTCCCAGTGCCGCAGATCGTCCGTGACGCGAGCGGACAGTATATGGTCGGCCAGGCGAGCCAACTCATCGAAGTGCCGGTTGCGAACATCGAACTCGATGAAAACTCAGTGGGCTTGAAGAACGGAGCGCTACAGGCTGCCGCGGGGCTTCATAAGTTGCGTCTGCAGCATGAGCTTTTCAAGGATTGGGAAGGCACAGTCTTCATCAGTGATGGCGGCAGGCTTTCGCTGGCGATGCAGCTAGACGAGAGCGGCCGGGCCCGCTTCAAGGACGTGATGAGTTTCTATGCGGGCTTGAAGCAGGGACAGGTTTTGACCGATGCGACGGTGCAGGAACTGCTTGGCAAGGCAAAGGTGCTGGAGCAGAGCGGGCTGAAGGTGAATGTCACCGCCCTGCCGTCACACTAGACCATGAATAAGATGGGTGGCATTGGTCACTGGTCAATAGACAATCAGGCAAGTGAATACGTAATCCGGAGCACAACTGTGAAAAGCTTTCTTAGACTGCTGTGTGTGGCATTTGGAATGATGATCGGTGTGGCCGCGATGGCTCAGGATGCGCCGCAAGGGAAGATGCGCATCGGGCTGGGCGCAGTGAAGGTGCTGCCTTCGCTGAAACAGTCGCTGGCGGCAAACGGGCAGCTCGACCTGGTGAACCGGGCGAGCGAAACTGTCGAAGCGCAGATGATGGACGCCCTGCAGAACACGCGGAAGTTTGAGATTGTCGCGCGGCACGATCTAGATGAGTTGATCAAGGAGCAGGGCCTGCCCGCGGGCGCGATCACCGATCCCACCGACCCGAAGAGCGCCATGGCCGCCCGGATCAAGGGTGTGGAGTACCTGGTGCTTACGACGATCGACGATTTTGTCGATGTCGAGCAATCGACCGCTTCGCAGGAAATGCAGATGGCGGTTTCACGGCGGACGCTGCGGATCTCGGCGATAGTACGGATCTACAACAGCTCAACCGGCGTGCTGCTGGAGAGCATGTCGGTGCCCGTGCAGATCGATAATAACGGCGCTTCCCGCATGACGCCCGGCGATGCGGTACGAAACCCCAGGGCGCAGGATGACAGCGCCTACGTCGAACTCGTCAATCAGCTTTCGACGCGCTGTGCGCAGCGGATAACCGACATTCTTTTCCCCGCCAAGATCGTCGCCGTGACCGGTGACGCAGTTACGATCAACCGCGGCGCTGGCACCATGATCAACCGTGGCGAGGTGTGGGAGGTCTATGCCACCGGCAAAGAACTGCGCGACCCGGATACCGCCGAAGTCCTGGGCAAGGAGGAGATGAAGATGGGCGAGATTGTGATCAACGATGTGCTGCCCAAGGCCAGCCGGGCACAAATCGTGGGTGAGAATCGCGGCATCGCGTCCGGGCAGATCGCCCGGCAGAAGTTGCAGATGCCCCAACAAATGCCTCAGAACACACCGCCTCCGCCCCCCGCGCCGGCCCGGTAGTCTGTAGTAGACGCTTCAGCTTGCTCTGCGTCCATTGCCTATTGGGAGATAGTTGCGCTGGGAGTAAGATGGGCTCAGCCTCGGGTGCCGCAACGGCTGCACTGAACAAGCCACCGTCCAATGACTGACTGGAGATGTGAATGGGGTTGTTTTCGAGACTTGGCAAAGGACTGTCTGCGAGCGTGTTTGCCCTGGTCATGGCTGCGTTTGCCGGCGGCTGCCAGGGCTATAAGGCCAATTTCATCAGCGCATATCGCGCGGGCAACTACCCGATCGCGGAACAGGATCTGTTGCAGGAAGGCGGCGATGCGATCCGCAGTGTCGGCCATCGCGATCGTCTGCTGTTCCTGCTGGAACAGGGCGCGGTCACGCGCACCGAGGGCAATCTCCAGGCCAGCAGCCAGGCGCTTGATGACGCCGACAAGCTGTTTCAGGAGTATGACCGCAAGGCTGATGTGCGCATCGGACGCTCCGTAATCGCGACGATGAGCAACCTGGCGGCCGTCGACTATGAGGGATACGGTTACGACCGGATCATGGCGAATGCCTATAAGGCGCTGAACTACATGGAGTTGGGCAACCTGGACTATGCCCGCGCTGAATTGAAGCGGGTCGCTTACGCGCAGCAGTTGATCGAAAGGCGCAAGGCCAGCAAAATCCGCGATGCCGAAGATGCGCGCCGCGAACAGGGTGATACCGATGTCAACCGCACGATGAACGATCCATCGTTCAAAGCCAAGACCAGCGAGCTTTACGGCAACCTGCCAAACAATTCCGCCAAGGCTGTCTATGCCAACGCCTTTGCCGAGTATCTGCAGGGAATATTCCTGCTGCATGCCGGAGATGCATCCGATCACGAGGTGGGCCGGGTCGCGCTGCGCAGCACGCTTTCGATGATCGACAACGAGTTCGTGCGCCAGGATGTCGAGTTGGCGGACAGGATATCCAATGGTGAGCCGGTTCCGCCGATGACGTATATCATCTTCGAGACGGGAATTGCCCCCAAACGCGTGGAGGTGCGGATCGACGTACCGATCTTCATCTTCAACATGATGGCGCACGATACCGGCGTGGACTATGTCGGCGTGGCGTTTCCGCGCCTGGTTGACGAACCGGGCGGTATGCCGTTTTTGAATGTGCGGACCGCGAGCGGTACGGTCTCGACGCAGATGCTGGTGAACATGGATTCGGTGATCGGCCGGGAGTTCAAGGATGAGTTGCCCAGCGTGATCACCAAGACACTGATCTCGGCGGGGGTAAAGGTCGCGGCGGCCTACGCTGCTAACCGCGCTACCAACAATAATGTCTATGCTAATATCCTGACTCGTGTGGCAACGACGGTCTATCAGGCGTCGGTCAACGTGGCGGATGTGCGAACGTGGCGAAGCCTGCCGAAGATGATCGTTATTGCGCGGGTGCCGACGCCGGATGATGGTCAGGTCAACCTGATGTCGCCGATGGGCTATCCGGCGGCGACGGTAAGGGTGCAGCCGAAGATGAACAACGTGATCTGGGCGCGCGGGCCGGGCGATACGGCCCCCCTGGCGTGCCGAACGTTCGTGTTGAAGCCAAACTAGGAAAACATAAGGAGAGACGCCATGCGTGGGATTGCGAAGATCGGGTGTGGACTGTTGCTGGCGGTGGCCATCGTCGGCTGCCAGCGGACCGTCGACACGGTCCAGGTCGGTGATTCACTGGGAACCTCATACAAGTGGGTACAAACCGACGGCGGCGCCAGCCAGGCGTTCAAGGTGGTCACGGCCCGTAAGGCGCGCACTGAAACCGGCCAGCTCAAGGTCGAGGTGGAGGTGCAGAACATCCGCAAGACCTACGAGCGCTTTGTCTACAAGTTTCAATGGCTTGACGCCAAGGGCATGGAGATCAACTCCATCACCAATGACTGGCAGGTTCGTGTAGTCAACGGCCTGGAAACCGTTACACTCACGGGCATGGCCGCGGACGCCCGGGTCACCGACTGCCGCGTGAAGCTGCAGAAGGACGTCCGCTGACAACACCGACACACCAACAAGAGGAACAACTATGAATCGTACGACAATACTTCTCGCCGTGGCCGCGATGGCGGTGCTTCCGCTGATGCAGGGCTGCGGCAGTGACGCCCAGGTGATTGAGCAGGACCGCTCGATTACGTCCATCGATCAGATCGACATTCAGGATTTTCGATCGGCCGCCTCAACGCTGACGCGGAAGATGCTTGAGGATCCGCGCTTCGTGTCCGAGGTGCAGCGGCTCAAGGCCCAGACGCCCGGCGGCGCTGCTCCGATTATGAAGATCAGCAAGGTCAAGAATGACACCATGCTCAAGGTGGATATGCGCGGCTTCCTTGTCGATCCGATGGAAGCCGAGATCTCCAAGAGCAACACGGTGGATTTCTTCGCCGAGGATGCCGAAGCCCAATCGCTTGCCAAGATGAACGAAATGAGATCGGGCCAGGCCCCGCGCCTGCCTGACCTGGTGCTCTACGGCACGGTCCGCGAGCTGACAGCCGAAGCCGGGCGGACGAAGCAGGCCAGCTATGTATTCCACCTTAAGCTGGCCAACGCGTCGGGCATCACGGTATGGCAGGATGACAAGCTGATTACCAAGCAAGGCACGCACAACGCAGTTGGGATGTAGGCCTTTGGCCGACAGACAAGAGTCGCCTCGGCGGACGTACCGCCGAGGCGACTCTTGTTCGAAATACACGTTCGGAGTCCCGCCTTTAGTCCGAACTGTCCGAACCGGCGACCTTGATCGCCTCTTCCAGTTTCACGGTGCCCTCGTAGAGGCTGCGACCGACGATGCAGCCCCAGCAACCTGTTTTCTTCACTTCGCGAATGTGATCCACACTGCCGACGCCGCCGGAGGCGATGACCGGCACCTTTCCAGCCACCGCCAGCTTCTGCGTGTTCGCGTAATTCGGGCCGGTTAGCATCCCATCCTTCGCAACATCGGTGTATAGCAGCGCTCCCAGGGGCCAGTCGCTCACTTCGCGGGCCAACTCCACGGCCGACCGGCCGGTGGTGTGGGTCCAGCCGCGCGTGGCGACCATTCCATCCTTCGCATCCACGGCAAGAACCAGGCGATCACTCATGGCCGGCTGGTGAGCCAGTTCACGGAACCAGTCCCACGCTTCCAAAGCGCGCGTGCCAACGACCACCCTGCGGGCGCCGGCGTCGATCAATTTTGCCACATCGTCCGTGCTACGAACCCCGCCACCGACCTCAACGTAGACATTGACTGCGGCTATGATTCGCCGGATCAGTTCAACCTGCACGACGCGCGCTTCTTTGGCGCCGTCCAGGTCGACAATATGGATCCATTTGGCGCCAGCACTCTGAAACTGTCTGGCGGTTTCCACCGGATCGACGGCGTAGTTGAGCTGCTGCTGGTAATCGCCCTGTTTCAGACGGACTACCTGGCCGTTGCGCAGGTCGATGCTCGGAATGATCGTCAATGCCATAGCAGACGGATTCTAGCGGGATGGGAGCGGCGGGCAATTCCATGCCGACTGATGGACGTGTTGGAAGCGGTTACGGCACACGCATCGTTTCGGGCCGCATGTGGAGGCTTTGGAGTTGAGCTTTGCACTTTGTGGAACAACTAGAGCAGCGAACGCTTCTGGCAGCCGTACCCGACGTCTACGAGCAATACCTGATCTGCCTGATCAACCGCGCACGCAGCGATCCGGCCGCGGAGGCTGCCCGATACCACGTTGCTCTGAATGAAGGCGTGTCCGCGGATGAACTGATCTCAGCGACGCCAAGACCTCCCGTGGCAATCAACCTGAACCTGCAGCAATCGGCCCAGGATCATGCCCAGTGGATGATCGACACCGACACCTTCTCCCACATTGGCCCTGATGGCTCAGACGCGGCCGACCGCGATAGCGAGGCGGGGTATGTCTTCAACTCTCCCTCTGCCTGGGGTGAGAACATCGCGTTCTCCGGACAGTTGACGGCGTTACCTGACGTGATGGACGCCATTGAGCGGCTGCACAAGAATCTTTTCGTCGATGTCGGCGTGGATGGCCGGACACATCGCACAACCATGCTCCAGGAGTCTTCCAGCGAGGTGGGCGTGGGCCTGGTCAGCGGGGACTTTGCTATGCCCACGTTTGTTGCCAAGGCCTGGATGCTCAGCGAGGATTTCGCCTTTCGCACGGGATACCACTTCGTCACTGGCGTGATCTTTGCCGACACGATCAAGAAAGATAGCTTCTACACACCGTATGAAGGTTTCGGCCAGGTGAGCGTCACGGCCACTTCATCGACCGGCACGGTCTATCGCGCCACATCCTGGGACACGGGCGGCTACAGCCTGCAGGTGCCTGCCGGCACCTACCGCCTGATATTCTCCGGCGGTGATCTGCCCACGCCGGTGGTCCGCGAGAACATCGTCGTCGGCAACGCGAATGTCCTGCAGGATGTGAATGCCACCGGCATGGTCGGCCTGCCGACGCTGAGTTCCTCCGGTACGCTGATGGTCAATGGGACGGCCGGTGATGACCACATTGCCGTGGAGAACCTCATCGACCGGGTGCGCGTCACCGTGAACAACTCGACATGGGATCTGCCGCGGAAATCGCTGAAGCGGATCGACGTACGTGCCGGCGCGGGCGATGACCTGATCAGTATCGGAGTCGACCTGCCCAAGGCCAGGCTCTTTGGAGAGGATGGAAACGACACGATCTATGGCGGAAATGGCAACGACACCATTTACGGCGGCACCGGAAACGACGCGATCTACGGCGGCGCCGGCAGTGACAGACTCTATGGCGACGACGGCAACGACCGCATCGACGGCCAAGGGGGCAATAACACGATCGTCGGTGGCGCGGGAGCGGATACGCTCATCGGGGGTTCGGGCAGCAATTTCATCAAGGCCAAAGACTGTGCTGCCGACACGATTGTCACCGGTGCCGGCCACAACACGCTCTCGCTGGACAGGCTCCTGGACATCCGCACGACACTGCTCGTGTGACACAGGACGCTACTTCAGCACATCAATCAGGCCGTCTATCTCCGCTCGCGTGCGTGTCTCCGTGACGGCGACCAGCAGACAGTTATTCAGGTCCGGGTAATCCTTCCCTACGGCATAGCCGGCGAGAATGCCCTCATCACTGGCGCGCTTCTGCGCCTCATCAACCGGGCGTTTGAGTTCCACGAGCACTTCATTAAAGAACGGCTTGGCGGAGAACTTGAGCTTCAGTCCGGCGGCCTGGGCTTGCGCAGCAAAGTATGCCGCCTTGTTGTGACAGAGCTGCGCCACCTGCTTGAGCCCTTGCGGGCCCATGGCGGCCATGTAGATGCTGGCCCGCAGTGCCATCAGGCCCTGGTTCGTGCAGACGTTGCTTGTCGCCTTTTCGCGACGGATGTGCTGCTCGCGCGTCTGCAGTGTGAGGCAGAACGCCCGCCGGCCCTCGGCATCCACCGTTTGTCCGACCAGGCGGCCGGGCATGCGGCGAAGAAACTGCTGCTTCGCCGCGAAGAGTCCCAGATACGGCCCGCCGAAAGACAAGGGCATCCCCAATGGCTGGCCTTCGGCCACCGCAATATCCGCGCCTTGATCGCCTGGCCGCTTCATGATGCCGACGCTGATCGGGTTGAATGCCTGTACGACGGCGGCCCCCTGCTCATGAGCAATCCCCGCCACGGCCTGGACATTCTCCAGCAGGCCCAGGAAATTCGGCGACTGCACGACAACTGCGGCCGTGTCGGCCGACATCTTTGCCTTGAGGTCCTCCAGATCGGTCAGACCATCTTTGAGCGCAACCTCGTTATACACGGCTGGCAGATCGAAAAGATAGGTCTGCAGCACGCGACGGTAGTCGGGACTGAGGGCGCGGCTGATCAGGATCTGCCGCTTGCCGCTGGCGGCGGCGGCCATCAGCGCCGCTTCGGCCAGAGCGCTGGCGCCCTCGTAGAGCGAGGCGTTGGCGATATCCATCCCGGCAAGCTGGCAGACCATCGTCTGGAATTCAAAAAACGCCTGCAACGAACCTTGTGACGCCTCGGCCTGGTACGGCGTGTAGGCCGAAACAAACTCGCCCTTGCTTGAGAGTGAATCAACTACCGCAGGGATGAAATGGTCATATGCGCCGGCACCAAGGAAGCAGACCTTCTCGCCGGCCGGCGTGTTCCGCGCAGAGAGATCGGTCAGATGCTGCTGCAGCGTCAGCTCATCCATGGCGGCCGGGAGATCCAGCGGCCGTTTCATCCGAAGCTGATCTGGGACCTGCTTGAGCAGATCCTCGATGCTCGCGGCCCCTACGGCCTTGAGCATCTCCTCGCGCTGCGCGGTTGTGATCTGGGTGTAATCCATTGGGATCAGTGCCCGCTCTTTTTCTCGTAATCTTCTGCTGACAGCAATTTCTGCACCAGCGCGGCATCGGCCACCTTCACTCTGATCATCCAACCGCCGGCGTAGGGGTCCTGATTGATCATGCCGGGGTTTGTGCTCAGGGCATCGTTCACGGCCACCACTTGCCCGCTGATGCCGCACATCAGGTCGGCGGTTGCCTTGACGGACTCGATCTCGCCAAATGGCTTGCCGGCGGCGACGGCGGAGCCAACCTTGGGAAGCTGCACGAAAGTGATGTCGGTCAGTTCATCGGCGGCATGCTGAGTGATGCCAATCGTCACAACATCGCCGGCCAACTGATGCCACTCGTGACTTTCCAGGTAACGCCGATCCGCTGGTACGCTCATCCGTTCCTGCTCCATTCTTGTGTACCCTGACGGATTATCACAATCAGCGCCAGCGGGCAAGGCACACTTGGGGTCGCCCAGAAATATCAGACGTGACGTATCGCGTGGGTGAGGCGGAGAATGGGCAAGCGAGTCTGCTGTAAGCCGTGCCTGATATTATAGTTATGCATCAGTGCGGCCATGGTCGCATTCCAAAGGCTGGGGATGGAAAAAAGAAGTTGGTCGCCGCCGAGGCTATGCTGTCTTGAGGGGAGATACACCTGTTTTGAGGGGAGACACGCATGACTTACTTTCGGCAAGTGGCGGTGATGGTGGTTCTGATGCTTTCGGCGACCCTGGCATTGGCGGCCGACGCAGTGACGCTTCGTGTTGGGGATCCAGCGCCAGCGCTGGCGACGGGCAAGTGGATCAAGGGGAAGCCGGTCGAGAAGTTCAGCAAGGGGACAACCTATGTCGTGGAATTCTGGGCAACATGGTGCCCCCCCTGTCGCGAGAGCATTCCGCACCTTTCGAAGCTGCAGCAGGAATACCCGGACATGGTCTTCATCGGGCAGGACTGCTTTGAGCAAGATGCGGCCGCCGTCGAGCCTTTCGTCAAGGAGATGGGCGAAAAGATGAAGTATCGCGTGGCGATGGATGAACCAAGCGGGGAACAGGGCAAGATGGTTCAGACGTGGATGCTGGCCGCCGGGCAAACGGGCATCCCCACGGCGTTTGTGATCAGCAAGGACGGAAAGATCGCCTGGATTGGGCATCCGATGGAACTGGACCCGGTACTCAAGGCGGTCGCGGCGGGGACTTGGGGTGTCGAGAAGGCGGCAAAGGGGCAGCAGGTTGGCGATGATATCCAGCAGGCACTGCGAGGTAGGGACCTGCCCAAAGCGCTGAGCCTGATCGAGGCTGCCATTAAGGAAGATCCGACGCTTGAGAAAGAGTATGGAGCGACAAAGGTGCAGGTTCTGGTGGTGCAGAAGCAGGCCCCGGCAGCCGTCGCGTATGCGACGAGCCTGTGGAAGGGGGCGCTCAAAGATGATGGAGAGGCCTTGAACGAGATCGCCTGGACGCTGGTCGATCCGGAGAGCGGCCTGAAACTTACATCTGATCAACTGGACGCGGCGGGGAAGATCGCGGCCAGCGCGGTGGAACTGACCAAGGGCGAGGATGCGGCGATTCTGGACACGCAGGCGCGCGTCTATGCGACCAAAGGCGACTTCGCAAAAGCCATCCAGATCCAGACCAAGGCGATCGAGAAGGCAAGCGACCCGCGGATGAAGGCGGATCTGCAAAAGACCCTGGCGGAGTACAAATCAGGGGCACAGGAAGTCTGAATCGGTTCAGCCTTGCACTCTTGGGCGCTCGCGACCTCTGATGAACAAAGGCCGTTCAGCACTTATTTCTCCCACCATCATTCATTTCATTTGATCGTGCCCAGACCGGTGTTACATTGCCTTTGCGTTGCTCGAGGACGTTTCGCGGGCGACCGTAGAGCTGCGAATCGGCTCTAGTGCGAGTCACGGGCAAAATGAATTGAGGAGAAGTCTATGTTGGGAAAGATTTGCCTGGCAATCTGCGTGACTGCGGGCGCGGGCGCGGCGGTGGCGCAGGATGCGAAGGCTCCGGCGGTCGTCTGCAACGTCAAGGTCCTGTCCGACAAGGTCAAGGACATCTCCAGTCTTGAGATGTGGAAGAAGTCGTATCTCAAGGAGGGCATGAGCGACAAGGACAAGGGCCTGGCATGCTGGGAAACCGTCGTGACCTACCAGCACCAGGAGACGCCTCCCAATGAGTTTCTCCAGCAGGAGTCCAACGTCCTGGACCCCATCAAGCTCTTCAATGTCTACGGATATTCACTGTGCAGCGTGGCGGCCGGCGAGGTCGCAGCGCTGGCCCGCGAGGCCGGACTGAAGTCGCGCGGCTGGACGATCAATGCCCACTGTGTGCCGGAGGTGCAATGGGACAACTCCTGGCACATGCTCGACAGCTCGCTCATCAACTATTTCCCCAAGCCCGACGGGCAGATCGCCAGCGTGCGCGAGATCTCCGATGCGGTGCAGGGGTGGCTCAAGGACCATCCGGAGCTCAAAGGCGATGACGCCAAGCTCCGCGCCTACGGCTGGGTAGACCAGAAGACCGCCTGGAAGAAACTCGGCCCGGACCTTCTGAGCCGGAATCCTTTCTACAACGGGCGCGGCTGGTGGCCGGCCGGCACACATGGCTGGTATTCGACGATGCAGGAATACGATGGCAGCGGGAAGACGCCATTTGACTGGATCTCGCTGCCCGCGCTGGGCTACCAGGTGAACATCCAGCTTCGCGAAGGCGAGCGGCTGACGCGGAACTGGTCCCACAAAGGCCTGCACATCAACATGGACGGCTCGGGAGGCAAGCCCGGCTGCATGACTATGGTGACGGGTAAGGATGCGCTTCAGTACACCCCGAAATACGGCGACATCGCGCCCGGCCGGGTGGGTAATGGAACGCTGGAATACAACGTGCCGATGACATCGGCCACAGCGCTTGAGGGCAGCGCTGCGAGATTCGAGAACGTGGTGATCACCGAGGCGTCGAGCCCGGGCGGGCAATTCCTGAGCGTCAAGGATGCCGAGAAGCCGGGCATCCTGGAGATCCGCATGCCCAGCAGCTACGTCTATCTGACGGGCAAGCTTCGATTCATCCCTCGCATGGAGGCGGGCAGCGCCATTGCAGTGTCGTTCTCGGATAACAACGGCCTGGATTGGAAGAAGCTTAGCACGGTTAAGAATGGCGAGTGGGCGGAAGCGGACACGACCAAGCTGGTGCTCCGCCGGTATGACTACCGCTTACGTTTTGAGTTGACGGGCAAGGGGGCAGGCATGCGCTCGCTGGAAGTATTCCACGACATCCAGCATTCGCAACGCCCACTGCCAGCGCTGGACAAGGGCCAGAACACCATCACGCTGACGGCCGGGCCGCAGGAAGGCATGATCACGGTCGAAGGCTCGACCAGCGCCGAGGCCAAGGGCAAGCAGCTCCTGCTGACCGACTTCCACCCGCAGATCGACGGTTTCAACGAGACATATGTGGCCAGGAACAAGGCGACGATTGCGTTCCCTGTGGAGACCCCCGGCGAGATGACCCGCCTGCGGATCGGCTGTGCCTACCGGGCATCGAGCGCGGATGACGGCATCGATGTGCAGGTCTCGTTCGATGGTGGCAAGACGTTCAAAGCGCTGGAGCCCTTCGGCAAGTCAGACAGCTTTGCCACGCGATACCTGGTGTACAAGGACATCCCGGCCGGGACAAAATCCGCGGTAGTGAAATACGTTGCGACATCCAATGGCTCGCTTCAGCTCGCGAACTTCCACATCAACGCCGACTACAAGCAGCCCAACGCCGGCTTCCGGCCGGTCAAGGTCACATACGTGTGGGATGAAGGCGGCGTCGAGAAGAAGGATGAGCACGTGGCCAGGACCACCGAGGATACGTGGAAGATCGCTTGCGCGGAAAATCCGGTGATGAAATCCATCGCTATGGAACTGGCGAAGTGATGCCGGTTACCCACGACCAGTGCGAGTCCGCGCCTTCGCGGGTCGCGAACGTGACGTCGTGAAGTGCAGCTCGTAGGCCTTGGTATTGCGGTCGAGCAGCGCACTGCGGAGAAGCGGGCCGTCGCCGGGCGACTTGAGCATGCGGTCAACGTGAGCGAGGTCGAGCGTGGCGAGCCGCACCTCGTTCGCATGCGAGCCGGCCTGAGCCTGTACAGCGCCGATGGGATCCCACACAGTGCGGCGGCCGAAGTTCATGTGCGTTGTGCCGGCGCTAACAAATCGCCCGACACGATTGACGCCGACGACGAAGACGTTGTTCTCCATCGCCCGCGCGCGGCAGCACACGGCCCAGATCTCATCGTCGGGGAACGAACTCGCGGTCGGGGCAAAGATGACCCGCGCCCCCTGTAACGCGTACGCCCGCGCCAGTTCCGGGAAACGCGTGTCGTAGCAGATCATGATCCCCACCTTGCCCCAGGGCGTCGCGAACACCGGGCATGACCTGCCTGTACCGCCATGGACCTTGTCGAAGATGCCGGCGACGCGGCCGTCCGGGTTGAAAAGGTAGGCAAAGTTGCCGCCCCGGCGCGACGGGTCGTTGATCATCGACGTGATGAGCCACACGCGCTTTCTTCGCGCAAGGTCCGAGTAACGAGACAGGCTGGGCCCCTTCTCCGTCTCGCCGCGTATCATGTATTCGCCCAGGCAGAGGAACTGGGCGCCGGCATCGGCCGCCCGCTCACACAGCGGCAACGACTCTTCCACCGCAGCCGCGTCCGGCTCTGTCCGGCGCACCTGGATCATGGCGACATTCATGAGATCTTTCATCAAGAGGACCTTTCAGCAGACACCGTCGTGCAACAGGCGACTTCAGAGTGAATTGACCATATCCATTATGACAACTAGGGACGACTGACGCGATAGTGCCACTGATCTCCGACGCGCGCATCCTCGAAGGGGTCGCTTGCGGTCGCCGTTTGTATCTATACAATTGTATCTATGAAAACGGCGAAACTGTTCCAGCATGGCGGGAGTCAGGCGGTTCGCCTGCCGAAGGAGTTCCGCTTCGCAGGAACTGAAGTGCGCATCGAGCGGCGTAGCGATGGAGTGATGCTGCGGCCGCTGGATCGGACCAGTCTTCGCACTCTCACCGAGGTCGCGAAGCACCTCAGCCAGAAGTATGCCGGTGCGGCCAGGTTCCCTGATATCAAGCGTCCCAAGCGGCAGCAGGAACGGGATCTGACATGGTAGCCGCATCGGGCCATCGCCACATGCTCGATACGTGTGTGTGCGTTCAGATCCTGCGCGGCCGCTCAGCAGCACGTGATCTGCCACCGGTGGCGGATTGCTCCCTGTCGAGCATCGTAACCGCCGAACTCCGGACGGGTCTGGCCAAGGCGCCGCCGGACGCGAAACGATCTGCGATGCTGGAAGAGTTCATCGGCATCTTCGAGATCATCAGCTTCGATGATGCGTGTTCGCGCGAGTATGCGGACATCCGGGCGAACCTTGAGAGACGCGGTATTTCGATCGGCCCGCTGGATATGCTGATTGCCGCGCATGCACGGCAGTCCGAGGCTGTGCTGATCACGACAAACATGAAGGAGTTCCGAAGGGTAGAGAAGCTTTCGCTGCTGGGATGGAAATGAGCATCGGTTATATCTGAGACCTGTTCATGAGAACCGATATGGCGGATGCGCGATTAGCTAAACGTCGCCGTTCTTGGGCGCGGTCATTTTGGCTGATACTCTCGCTCCTAATCTGTTTAGCGACACTTGGGACTTCACAGTACCTGATCATCTGGATCCAATCGCTGCCCTTCCGCAGGCGAATGGCCGATGCTGGGCGACGACTCAGCGTCACGGAAGCGGTGGACAGGTGCAGACGCGGTGATGGGTTTCTGATTGAGGAGACCATGGGCGGCTGGCCTATCTGCAGGCTGTGGTGGGTTGATGACGCATGCTTCGTCGAATCACTTGATTCCGCAAGCGCGATGCCCGATTCCAAGGCTCACCACCTGAACTGCACCAGATACTTGGACCCCGACCATGGGATCGCGTACCTGGTATGCCCGTTCCGCTTTTTCGGGGGAATGCGCCGACTGCTGCGTAAGCGATTCCCGGGCATATCACCGAAGTGGATAGACCAACTGCATGCAAGAGAAGGCGCGTGGCAGAGCGATGGCGATCAGTAATGGGCAACGTCGCACATGATTGCCGCGCATGCGAGGCAGCTATAGCCTGATGGGCATACGAATTCTCATGCCCCCGTGTCTGCTCCGAGCAGCAGCAACAACCGCTGCCTCATCGGCCCCGCCGCGCGCAGTGACGCAATGGCCTCGTCTTCATCCGCAGTTTCACCCGGATATCGGAACGCAACTGCGGCGCGGCTCAGCAAGCGCAGATCCTCAACCTGCCAGTTCCACTCGGCAACGGTTTGTTTGACCAAGGCGTCGAGCACCACCAGATCGTGCGTCTTGGGCGGGGTGACACTTCGATGAATGAGGACGGCCTTGAACAACTTCTCAATGCACTGCTGCGCGTGGTAGCAAACTGCATCATAGTTCGGCGGCACAGCAGCGCACTCGCGGTTGGCAGTACGAAAGTCACCTTCCGCCTTCTTGATCCACTCCTCAACGACCACGTTCATAAAGCACCTTCCCGTGGTCAAGGGCATCGCGGATCAGCGGGTCGCCAAGCTCGTAACGCCGCAACGTATCATCAGGAAGCCTCGCCAGAAGATCGACTGCAAAGGGCGGGTTCATCCGGTTGAGGATCTCCAGAGACTTCCAGAATGGTTTGCCTTCGAAATCCATGACCACGAGCAGGTCAACGTCGGAGTCGGCTGTGGCAGAACCCTGCGCGTGAGAACCAAACAGGATCACTCTGTTCGGATCGAACTCTCGCGCGATCCGGGACGCCAGTTCCTGAATGGCCTGCAGGCTAACCATGCGACCCATTGTAGCCGATACTCGCCCGGGCCGGGAAGTGCGTCGCTGCAATCCGCATAACGTCATGCTCCGAGCTTCGCCGCTGCAGCATCTGCCCACGCCAGCGTGATCCCCATGCCCGCAGTTGAGCGCGGGGTTTTATCCGGGCAGATCCGGTTTGGCTGAAGGGAGCCCCAGTGTGCGCGCATACTTGCCCAGCAGCGCCAGCAGCGCTCGTTCGGTTTCCTCCTTGATCCCGCGCGGATGGTGGGTGGCGAGGATACTAAGGACTTTGTCGCGTGCGCGGTCAAGAATGGGTCGGCCGCCAGCGCCGAGCCAGCTCTCGTAGACTGCGCCGTTGAAGAGTTCGGGGAGCCAGAGTTCCTGGCGGAAGTGCTCATGGGTGTGGGGGTGGCCGAGAAACTGTCCGCCGATGCCGACCTCTTTGATCACATCAAAAGCGAGCGTCTCCTGATTGACCTCAAAGCCGCGAGCCACCCGCTTCATGCCCTCCAGGAATTCGTTTTCGATGACCATCAGGGCTGGGTCGTACACCTCGTCGATGCTGAAGATGCCGAAATGCCAGTGGACCTTGCCGAGCATCGCCAGTTGCATCGCGACCTCGAAGCCCTTGTTCAGGCCGCACTCGATGTCGGCGGCCTTGGCGGTGGTGCCGTGGCCGAGGCTCCCTTCGTCCAGGGCGCCCAGGTGGCGGGCGATCTGCGAAAGGGCGGCGGAGCAGAGCACCAGCTCGGGCCGGCCGTAGGGCAGGGCGCCAGTGCGCATATCCAGGGGGCTAATGCCGGTATGCAGATACAGGCCGCGGTCGCCGTAGAAGACCTTGTGCAGCAGGGACAGTGCGAACATTTCGGCCAATCCCAGGCTGATGGCTCCGGCGAGTGTGACCGGCGCGGTCCCTCCGGCCGAGATCAGATTGCCAATGGTCATCCGGTAGCCGTGCTCGACGAACCACTCAAACTGCTGGGCCTCGGCACGGGCGTAATGCAGCGGGCTGATGAGATAGTTCTCGGCCCGGAAGAACCGCTTGACGCCACCCTGAGTGGGCTCCATCGCGGCGACGGTTTCGACAAACTCGGCGATGTATGGGCACAGCCGGGCATCCATGATCGTATAGGAGTTGGAGATCTTGTTTTGGGCATATCGCCAGGAGATGAACCTCATCCACAGCGGCTGCAGAAGCGCCGGCACGTCGCCGGGTGTGCCTACAGAACCGATGCCGTCAATATTAGGGATCGCATCGGCGATGCGGGTCAGGTCTGCACAGGAGCGGACCGTGTGGCGCTTGATCTTGCCATCCGCGGGGTCCAGCCAGCGCAAAGGATAACAACCAACCGAGCCGGAAATCCGGCGCTCGTCCATGACCTGCAGTGGGGCTGGGGGCTGCTGGCGCTCGGCCTGGAGATGGCCTTCTATGACGCTTCGAGGAAGTGACAGGTGTGCATCGCCATCCCACCTGGCTCCCGCATCTGCCAGGCGCTGGCAGATCATCGGGCTTTCGATCTTCATCCCGATTTCATCAAGGATGCGGATCGCCTGGTCGACGATGGCCTCAATCTCGCGAACACTAAGACACTGAATACCCGCCGGTTGAATGCGCATGAACGCATTGTAGCTAATGCCAGGCTGTAGCGGGAAGTGGACCCCACCGCGACCGCCGCAACGCCGCGCCCGCCTTCTCACTTGACTGTCCTGTGCGATGGCCGATCATTGGACAGAACATGACGGCTCGACGCATGCGGGAGGTACCGGAGCAGTGACACACTGGCTCCTCTTTCACTTGGCCAGTGGCGATGCCCTATGGTCAGCGGCCGCCCTCATGGCGCTAGCCGTGATGGTGTTCATTTGGAGCAAAGGGCACTGGGGGCGGACAATTGGGATTGCCCTTGTCGTGATCGCCTCGCTTGCATGGTGGGGCTCGGGCACGCCAACGCCAACGGCGCTGCTTCTGGTTGCCATCGTTGTCCTGATCGCGTGGCTGGGTGTGGAACTCAAACTGTTGCCCGATGGGAAGTCGGCCACAGCACTCTGCCGCGTGGCCATGCTGATCGTCGTCGGCATGGTTGTCGTTGTCGAACTCCCATGGCACCTCGCTCCGAGCCTGACGTGGAATGGCATGGGCACCATATACGTCGTGGGCGATTCGGTCAGTGCGGGCCTGGGTCACCCGGAGATACTGCCGTGGCCGCAAGTGCTGGCCCAGATCCGAGGTCTGCAAGTCAGAAACCTGGCCATCGCTGGAGCAACGGCAAAGTCGGCCTTCAGAGAGCTTGGAGGCATCGACGGCCAGGGGCTCGTGATCGTTGAGATCGGCGGGAATGACATGTTTGGCGGCTCCACGCCCGAGCAGTTTGCCGAGGATCTTGAACGGTTGCTCACTGAAGTCCTTCGTACCGGTAATCCTGTGGTGATGCTGGAATTACCGGTATGGCCCGGTGGGCGGCCATATGCCCGGGTCCAGCGTCAAGTGGCCAGCCGCCTGCGCGTCGCCATGATCCCCAAACGCGGCTGGGCGGTGGTCGCCTCGGGCGAAGGTCATACGCTGGATAATGTCCACCTGAGCGGCGAGGGCCACAAGGCGATGGCCGCGTTTGTCGGCCAGCAGATATCGGCATGGATCGCCCCTGACCAGCAGAATACGAGCCGACCGGCGCAGCCCTGAGTCAGTCCGGGAACGTCAAAAGAGGTCTTTTACGCCATCACGCGCCGGTAGAAGGGCAACTTCGTCACCGTCGCGGGCGTCCTCTCGCTCTTGAGGTCCACGGCAAGCTTTGTGCCGGGCGCTGCCAGGGCGGCATCGACATATGCCATCGCGATACTCTTATCGACGGTTGGACCATAGGTGCCACTGGTGATCTCGCCAACTGGTGCATCACCATTCAATACGGCATACCCTTGCCGGGCGATGCGTTTGCCATCGAGTACCAACCCGACCAGTTTGCGTTTGGGACCGTCGGCCGCGATCTTGCGCAGGGCTTCTACGCCTATGAACTCCTTGGTCAAGTCTACGGCCCAACTCAGGCCGGCCGAGATCGGATCGATATTTTCCGTCAACTCATGCCCATACAAGGGCAGCCCGGCTTCAAGGCGCAGCGTATCCCGCGCCCCCAGGCCGGCCACCTGGATCGTGGCATCAGCATCGCCGACTCTTCCACCGATCAGTTTCATCGCCATGCCCGCCATCTTCGCCGGAAGAATGATCTCCAGCCCATCTTCGCCGGTGTAACCCGACCGGAACACGGTGAACTTGATGAACATCATGCTTGTGGTCACAAAGCAATGACGCTTGAGCGTCTTCACATCACCCGGCATCACTGACCCAATGCGCTCCAGCACCTTGGGGCCTTGAATCGCAATCATGGCCGTGCCTTCGGTCTGATCGGCAATGTCCAGATCGAGATCGAGCTTGCGCCGCAACGCGGTGAGGTGGGCAAACACCTTCTCGCGATTGGAGGCGTTGCAGATGAGGATCCAGTTCTTCGAGTCGCGCGAGATGATCACATCATCGCGAACGCCGCCGGCCTCGTTGCAGAGCAGACTGTAGCGCGACTGCCCTACCGCCTGGTCAGCGACCTTCCGCGTCAAGGCACGATCGAGGAACTCGGCGACGGGTCGGCCGGTCAGATGAATGCGCCCCATGTGCGAGACATCGAAGATGCTGCCGGAGGCGCGGCATTGCTTGTGCTCTTCGATGATTCCTCGCTTGTACGCGATGGGCATATCCCAGCCGGCAAACTCGACCATCTTCGCGCCCAGCGAGACGTGGAAGTCATAGAACGGCGTGCGTTTTGCCATAGGCCAACTGTTATCGCCGCAACCGAGATAGCGTCAAGGTCCGTCAGCTTGATACCGTCTGCGCACCGGCCCCAGATGCAGCAGCCCCGCCGCGAGGAGATTGAACGCCGCCACCGCCAGCAGGATCACCGCGGCCCGAATCCAGGGCTCCTGCTCTTCCATCCGCGTTTGGGCGAGCAGGTACGTCGTGCGGACCCATTCCAGGGCGCCCAGCGCCAGAAGCACCTGCACCACCACCCGCATCCACGGCCGGCGAATCCAGAGCAGGCCCATCATCGCCAGACTCACTGCCACAAGCACCAAACTCCCCGCTCGCAGGCAGTGCGCTGCCATCAGGAGGAAGCAGAGCGATGCCGGCAATATGAACAGGACCACCATATCTTTTCACCTTGTGAAGAAGCATAGCGTCTTCATCCGCAACCCCGCTTTGATACAGGTCAAGCCGAAGGTGCCCACATTGACGATCGGCCGCACCATGCCTAGTCTTAGACGTACTTGAGATAGAGTCGCAATTAGAGGAGTATGAGGACGATATGGCTATTCTGTTGAGTGAACGAGCGGCCGAGGAGATCAAGGGGATCATCAAGCAGCAGGGCCTGCCTGAGGATGCCACTCGGCTGCGCGTGGGCGTCAAAGGCGGCGGTTGCAGCGGGTTCTCCTATGTGCTGGACCTGACAGAAGAGCACCTGGCCGAGTCGGATGAGGAGCTTGAAAGCCGCGGCATCAAGATCGTCATCGACAACAAGAGCCTGATCTACCTCGAAGGCACGGAAATCGACTACAAGACCAACGGAATGATCGGCGGCGGCTTCGTTTTCAAGAATCCCAACGCCACCAGCACCTGCGGTTGCGGAAGCAGCTTCAACGCGTGATAGTGTCGGGTTGTCATGAGTGACGACCTCCACCAGGCAATTCGCGCCAACAACCATTTTGAACTATTTGGCCTGCCGGTTCAGTATCGACTGGACCGGCAGGTTCTTTCTGCGCGATACCTGGACCTGACCCGGGCAACGCACCCCGACTTCGCCGGAACTGACGCCGAGGCACAACTACAGGCGATGGAGCTTTCGGCTCGTGTGAACGAAGCCCACGCCGTACTGAACGATGACCTCCGCCGGGCGGAGTACCTGCTGCACCTTCAAGGCGGATCGATTGGGGATAAGGTTTCACCCGACTTGTTGGAGCGAATCTTCGAGATGCGAGAAGCGTTGAGCGTGGCCCTGTCATCGGGGGACAAGACCCGAGCGGCGTCCATTCGAGCCGAAGCCGCCGATTGGCTGGTGCAGGTGGTGAGCGAAGCCGGAATGTGCCTGGACAGCGGCAACCCCGGCCAGAAGGCACAGCAACTGCTGTCCGCCGCCCGTTATGTCCGGAAGATTGCGATGGGTTAGGCGCGGCGCGGAGCAAGTCCCCCGCCGATATCTCGTCTGCAGGTTGCGTTCGCGGTGGTTTAGCGCTTGCGTGCGATCGAAAGCCGTAGTCGCGTCGCAGATCCTGCCATTTGGCGTAGCCGCATGCTTGGCCCGCTATTCTGTCGGTGGTACGCTCAGAAGCCATGGTGGAGATATGCTACCGTCGGGCTGGCATGGAGAACCTGGAGACGCTGGCCGATCTGCGCTGCCTCTTCATCGAGGAAGGGACGGGCAAGCCGGTGGATCTACAGATGCGCTCGGCGATTCGAGAGGCATATGCATCGATGATGGGGGATGGGCGTGCCGTCGCGTGGCTGGCGTTTGAGAGAGCAGCGGCAAAAGACGCGGTGGGCACCGGGACGCTGGTCTTCTGGCAGCGCATTCCTGGGCCTCACTCCCCTACCGGGCGCTATGCATACATCATGAACATGTACACCCGGCCGGAGTTTCGCCGGCGCGGGATAGCCAGTGCGATCATTGAGCGCCTGGTCGAGGCAGTGAAGGATGCAGGGCTGACTCGCGTGGCGCTGCACACGCTGCCGGCCGCGGCGGATGTCTACCTCAAGGCCGGGTTTGTGCGGACCGACAATGAGATGGCGCTGCGGTGGCAGTCGCTCTGAGGTAAAGCAATTCCTACAGGAGCGCCTGGATATGGGGCGTCATCGCCCTGGCCCAGAGTTCGTAAGCGGCGGGAGAGAGGTGGAGATAGTCGGGGGATAGCTCCTGGGGCAACTTGCCGCCGTCGCGGAGAAAAACGGGAGAATAGTCCACGTAGTGAATCGTACTTCCATCATGGAGTTTGGAAATGATGCCGTTCACAATGGCGATCTCCTTGCGGAAGTGGGTATTGGGTTCGGCATCGCGAGGGAAGACCCCAAGCAGAAGAACCTTGGTGGCCGGCAACTTCTGGCGGACCTTCTGGACGACGAGTTTGACGCCCTCAGCAGTGTCTTTGCCGGTATGGCCGGCATTGCCGAGGTTGTTGGTGCCGATCAGGAGGACCAGAGCTTTCGGGCTGATGCCATCGAGAGCGCCGTTCTCGATGCGCCACAGCAGGTGGGAGGTTTCATCGCCGCCAATGCCGGTGTTGAGCGGACGGAACTGCCCGAAGTACTTATCCCACGCAGCTTTGCCGTCGCCACCCCAGCCTTGGGTGATGGAATCGCCGAAGAAAACCACCTGGGTATCGCGAAGAGAGTCGCGGCGCTTGAGCAGGTCCTGATGGCACTGGAGCCAGTCGGCCTTTGGCAGCCAATCCTTGTCCTGAATTTCGGCGATGCAGGGATGCGACATGCGGGTATAACTCCTTTGGGGGCCAGAGGGTATAAGATAGTCGTGTCCGCGGCAACAGAGGTGTCGCTATGAGCCAAATGGCGCAACATCCGGCGTATCTGCAGGTCGAAGACCTGCTCGATGCGGTTGGGCAGCGGTACCGGGTGTTTGTGCTGGCGCGTGGAGGCATTTTGCTCTCAGCTCTGGCGGCCGGGGCGACGGTGGTCGCAGCGCTTCTGGCGGGACTTGCCGGACCGGGCGTGTTATCGGCGATGGTAATGGGGTTGTATGTGCTCACACTGCTGGCCGGGGCGATCTGGTGGGTAGTTCGGCCGCTGATTATGCGGCCCCGGCCATTGGCGATGGCGCGGATGATCGAAAACCGAGTGACGGGTGTACATAACGGACTCACGAATGTAGTGCTCCTTGCACAAGCCGATGACCTGACGCAAAACCCGTGGATGGGAGAAGTATTCTCCGAGGTGGCGACCAACGTGACCCAGCGGCCGGTCGCGGACGCGGTCCGGTATAAGGACTTGCGCCGGCCGGCCCTGGTTTCATGGGGGATCGCCCTGCCGCTGCTGGTGATCGGCATGATCTTCGCGCCGCGTATCAGCCAGGGGTTTGGGCAGATGCTGCGGCCGCGCGACTTTGTGCCGATCCTGCAGAACGTGCAGATCGTCGATGTGCTCCCCGGGGATACGACGGTGATCAAGGGGAGATCGCTGGAGGTTTCGGCGGCAACAAAGGGCGAGGGGGACTACAACGGCTTGGTGGTGTTTGAGGATGAGAGCCAGCCGCATGCCATGGCGGCCGCGGGAAGAGATGACAGCAGTCTGCGCCGATTCACGTTTGTACGCAACCATGTGGATGACTCAACGCGCTACCGTGTGGAAGTCGGCGGAACGCAGAGCCGCTGGTATACCCTGACGGCGGTGCGGCAGGTGGCGATGACTTCGGTGACGATCACGGCGACACCGCCGGCATACACAAAGGTAAAGGGCACAACGCAGACGATCCCGGCAGCGGAGTTGACAACGCAGGCACTGAGCTATCCGCAGGGAACCAAGCTTGAATTGGCCTTTGGGCTCGATGTGCCGGTGACAGCAGCAATGTTGCAGGCCGGTGATGGGGCGCCGGCGCCCACGGCAATGTCGGAAACGGGTAAGCGATTTGCCGGCCAAGCGGTGCTGCAACAGGCATCCGGGTATTCGCTGCTGCTGACCGATGGCAGCGGGCAGATCATCGCGAGGGTGCCCGAACAGCCGCTGCGGGTACAGTGCGTGATGGACGGCGCCCCGGCCGTGGAGATGGAATGGCCGGCCCAGGATGTGTCGGTAGCACCGGTGAAGGAACTGAGGATCAAGGCACGGCTCAAGGATGACTATGGATTGGGCGGCGCGAAGCTGCTGTGGTCCACCTCGGCCGATGAGCCGATGGCGTCGGCGGCAGAACGAATGTTTGCAGACAAACCTGCGGCGACCGAATTCACGGCAGTGCTGGCGCTGACGCCCGAGCAGTCGGCACATGGGAAGGCCGTCTGGGTGCAGGTGGAGGCCAGTGATAACCGCGATCTGCTGTCCATCTCGAATGAGCTGGGACCCCAGACGACACATGGAAAGCGCGTAGAGATCCGCTTCCGCGACCCCGCCCAGATCGCCAAAGAAGATGCGCAGCGCGCGGATAAGCTGCACGAGCAGCTTCAGAAGATGCTCGCGCTGCAGAAAGATCTGCACGAGCGGACACTCAAGGCCAGGAGCGACGATGTTGCCGCGATCACGGCAGTGCTGAACGGACAGTCCGATCTGAAAACGATGATGCTGAGCACCGCACAGACATTTGAGTTCGACGCAGCCAGCCGGATCGTGCAGAAGACCCTGCAGGTGCTGGCTGGCGGGCCGGCGAATGAGGCGGTGGAGTTTGCCCGGGCGCTCTCAGCGGAGAAGTCGGCGCCGGCACAAGCGAAACTGGCGGACAATCTGCAGGCCCGGCAACGGCGCGTGATCCAGACGCTGGAGAGTCTGTTGGCGATGCTCAAGGGGTCGGCGGAACTGAGCGAAGCGCCGGCCAAGAAGCGGGCTGGCGATATGGATAGCCCCGCCGAGGCGTTCAAGGCGCTGCAGGATGCCCTCAAGGAGTTCCAGAAGGAGGAGCAGCGCATCCTGGATCAGACCGCATCTCTGGCGAAAAAGCCGATCGACAACTTCGACGAGAACGACAGGAAGCTCCTGGAAGATCTCAAGATGGCACAGGAGAAGCTCGATGCCTTCATGCAGCAGAAGATCAACGACTTCTCCAATGTGGCCGAGCAGGACATGGCCAATGCATCGCTCCTGCGCGAATTGCTGGAGGTCTATACCGAAGTCACCATGGCCAAGGATGCGCTCAATGAGAAGGCGGTCGAAATCGCTGTCGCCGCCGAGGAAAACGGCCTGGAGCTGGCGAAAGAGATCAGCTCCAACCTGGAGAAGTGGCTGCTGGAGAAACCGGATCGGCAGAAGTGGACTCAGGAAGACCAGTTGCAGCGGACCGAGGCGCCGATGCCCGAACTTCCCACCGAACTGGAAGACATGATCGGCGACTTGATGGAACAGCAGGAGGACCTCTTCGATGAGATGGAAGATGCCAATGCCAACTGGCACGACTCGCCGGACAAAGGTGCCGGCTGGGATGCCGCCGATGGCCCGATCGACAGCATGAGCGCCAAGGGTGTTACCGGCAATACGCTGCCCAACAACAACGAAATGGGCGGCCGCGCTGGCGAGGGCCGATCGGCCAAGAGCCAGGGCGAGATGGTCGAGGAAACCGCCACCGGCAAAGGTGGCAGGAACACCCCCACCCGCCTCGACCCGACCGCCTTCCAGCAGGGCCAGATCAAGGATACTTCTAAAGATCCCACCGGCGGCGCCACCGGCGGCGGAAAGCTCTCCGGCCAGGGCGGCGCGGGACTGGAAGGACCGGTTGGGCCGAAGATCAAGCAGCAGATGGATCGCCTGGCGCAAAAGCAGGCAGAACTGCGCAACTCGGCCGAAAGGCTAAACCTGCAGTACAAGGTCGGCGCCTACGACAACTTCAAACTGCTGGAGTCGGTGGCGATCATGCGGCGAATGGAATCAGACCTGAAGGCCAATCGCTATCAGAACGCCATGCGGCGCAAAGACATCCTGCTCGATGCAATGGACAACTCGCGCACGCTGGTTGGCGGCCGCATCTCCGTGCAGCACGACACCACCCCGACCGGCAATCGCAAGCTGCAGCAGGAGATCAATGACGCGATGAAAGGCTCCATCCCCCCCGCCTGGGAAAGCGCCCTCAAAGAGTATTACCGCAAGCTGGGGCAGGAGTGATCTGGATAATTCCTGTTGTATCTGCACATTCGTCGCAGTAAAGGTGAGGCATGATCAACCATCGATCCCAGGCAAACACCGCCGCTCTGCTGGTCATGCTGCTTCTGCTGCTCTGCTGTGTTGCGCGCGCCGCCGTTCCCACCTTCCTGGATCTCATGGATCCTTCGGTCTTCCCTGAAGCGCAACGTGGACTGACGGTCGAGTCTGTCACCCGGCAAGACAGCAGCGTGACGATCGTCACCACCGGCGCGGTAATGGTGCTGGATACCGCCAAGGGCACCGTCGGGTTTCGTCAGCGCCTTGGCCAGGAACGCCCGGTGGCCACACTCGACCTCGGCCGGCCATTGCGCGGCGTGACGATCACGCACAAGGGCACAGGCTTTGCGCGACTGACAATCGATGAACCCAAGGCCACCCTTCGCATCAATGGCGATTCGCTGTTCATGCTCCAGGCAAATGCTCCACTTTCTCTCGCCGTGCGATCGGAGATCGCGCCCGGGTGGAATGCCTCGTGGAAGACGAACCACCTCGTCGTGGACGAACTGGGTGGCTTCGGCCTGTACTGCTCTGACCTGGGTATCGCCGACAAGTATGACCCCTATGCCAATCCCGTCGCCACGTATCCGCTGCCGGCAAATGCCGTGCTGGCCGTGGGGGTCTGCCCGCCCAAGCCTTACGACTGGGAACGTTCCCTGCGCGAGCAGGTGATCTGGCACTGGTCGGCCACCACCTCCTATCCGCCCGATGCCGAACTGCGTTCGTGGAAGCCCTGCGGCAACGTGGTCCTGCTCCAGTCCGAGGTGATGCTCTGGAAGGACTGGAACCTCGATTTCCTGCCCCGCCTGGGCATGAACGAGTGGACGCGCCTCAGCACCACCATCCACGGCATGGGCATGCCGTTTATCGTCTACACCAGCCCCTATTACTTCCTCAAGGGCACCGCGCAGGAGAAGCAGGCCATCAATGACAAGCCCGGCGTCTCTTCCGGCGCGATCGTGAACGGTGAGAACATGGACCTGTTCCTTGCCGCCATCACGCGCGTGATGAACAACCTGAAGCCTGACGGACTCTATTTCGACGGCCAGTATTCCGAGAACCCTGCAGCGCTCTACGCCCTGGCTCGCCATACGCGCCGAATCATCGGCGAGCGTGGCATTCTCGAATGGCATTCGACCGCCGAACTGGGCCCCTGGGGCTCGCAGATGTACATGCCCCAGGCCGACGCCTACACCGATATCCAGTTGCGCGGCGAAAACATGGATGCGCTCTACGGCGACTTCGACTACCTGCGCTATTTCGTGTCGGGCTACAACGTCAACAATTGCATCGGCGTGCTCTGCAACAACAGCGGCAAGCCCATGACCATGCCACTGCTGGAATCCGTGCTCAAGGCCAATGCACGCCTGCACACACTCATCGGCAACCCGGACCTGTATCCGTTTATCGCAAACACATACCGGCCCCGGCTCACACCGGACTACCACGCGCAAGTGGATCAGCAGGTGGCCCTCCGCCAGCAGCAGGTCCGTGCCGACATCGACTCGATAAAGGCTTTCCTCAAGGCTCCACAGACCCCCCTACCCGTTGCGGCCGCATTCGAGTTCGATCGCCTACCCAACGCTGAAAAGATGATCTCACCCCTGGACCCCGACGCGCTATCGCTCGTGGATGGCCACCTCCACGTGCGTGCCCGTGGCAACACCTATGCCTTCCTGAAACTGCCCCTCAACATGATGGTCACGGGCATTGAGATCAGACTCCGCCAGGGGACAGATCGCGGCATGTCATGGGGACCGGCCGCCATGGTGCTGTGGAACAGCGGCCAGTCGCTGCGCATCGGCGCACGTGCCGAGGCCTTGCAGGCCGATGTGCCCCCCGTCCAGATCCTTGGCCCGAGCTATGATCCCAAGACGTGGGTACAGGTGCGGGCACGGTGGCAGGGAAAGATCGGCGTTGTCGAGTACAGCAGCGATGGCATCCACTACTCGCGTTTCTGCACCTTCCCTTTCCAGGAACAGGACAACGCCCCTGCCGCTGTACTGATCGGCAAAGTGCCTTGGGACGGCAAGGCCCAAGACCACACGGACCCCGGCTCTCCCGGCGAGTGCGACATAGACTGGGTGCGCCTGTACACGAAGTGACAGCCCCATCTTCGTCGGCAAGCCACTCCCCTCCCCAACTCCAAAATCACCGCCCTTTATAGTTGACTGCACCGGTCGTATCCGCGAGAACGTCCCCGTGGCCACTCAGGCAGGAACACTCAGTTGCCCATCATGCGGCGCCCCGGCCGACGCCCAGGCGCATGTCTGCGATTATTGCGGCACCCCGCTTGCCACCACCGCCTGCCCCTCTTGCTTCGGCATGGTCTTTCGCGGCAGCGAGTTCTGCAGCCATTGTGGCGCACGCGTCCAACTCGCCCAGCAAACCGGTGAGGGCGAGCCCTGCCCGCGCTGCGGTGTGCCCATGGTCCACAAGCGCCTTGGCGACACCCAGGTGAGTGAATGCAGCGGGTGCGGCGGTCTCTGGGTCGACGCCCAGTCGTTTGAACGCATCTGTGCCGATAGCCAGCGTCAGGCCCTAGTCATCGCACACGAACTGCCGCCCCCAATGCCGCCCGGCGCCCACAAAGGCGACCAGCGTTTCTACATGCACTGCCCCATCTGTAATCGCATGATGAACCGCACCAATTTCGCCAGCTATTCCGGCGTCGTCATCGATATCTGTACACAGCATGGAATCTGGTTCGACCGCGATGAGCTGCGTCGAGTCATCGAGTTCATCCGCGCTGGCGGAATGGACAAATCACGCGAAAAGGAACTGGAAAAGCTCGATATTGAGCGGTCCAGAATCGAAAGGCTGCAGTCCGGCGATGCCGCCGTTGGCAACATAAGTCCCTTTGCCTGCTCCGAGCACGATGAAACAGTAGACCTGGTCCGCGTCGTCGGCGGGTTGCTGCGGTTCTTCATGCATTGATCACTTCGCCCATGGGCCAACACTTGCGCCCGCTTGCGGCAAGCCACGCCTTCGTGCACTATTTCCCCCCGTGACACTAAAGCTACTTCAGCCGTGGTTTGCTGCCGGACTGCATTTCTCCTGTACAGGGTGCGGCAATTGCTGCACCGGCGGACCGGGATTCATCTGGATCAACGACCAGGAACTCGGCCGCCTGGCCGCCTTCTTGAAGATGTCGGTTCAGGAGGTGCAGCAGAAGTACTGTCACAGGATTGGCAGAAAACTCAGCCTGAATGAAAAGAAGCCCAACGCCCGCGGCGAATATGACTGCATCTTCCTCAAAGAGGTCCCCGCGGGAACCGAGCTCAATGGCCAGAAACTGACCATCACCAAACGCATCTGCGAAATCTACCCCGTCCGGCCGCTGCAGTGCCGCACCTGGCCATTCTGGGATGAAAACCTCTTCACGCCCGAAGATTGGGCGTCCGCCGCCGCCAAACGCTGCCCCGGCATGAACGCCGGCCAAAAAAAGTCGAAAGACTGGATCATCGCCCGCCGCGACGCGACCGAATGGCCGGCGGACTGACGGCCAGCGAGACGGTGTCATCATCTTGTAATAACAGACGCTGTATTTACAATATGCTGGCATGGACTTCACCCGGCAATTGGACATCCCTGACAGATCGTTCTTCCTCTTCGGTCCCAGAGGCGTCGGCAAGAGTCATTTCCTAAGGAAGGCGGCATTCGCAGACGCAGCTTTTGATCTGCTGCGCCATGCGTTGGCCATCGAGTTCATGCGCGATCCATCCCTGCTCGAGGCCCGCCTGGGCGACCTGCCCCGTAATGCATGGGTATGGATCGACGAGGTCCAGCGGGTTCCGGCCATCCTCGATGAAGTGCATCGCCTGATCGAGACGCGACACTGGCGTTTCGCCCTGAGCGGCTCATCAGCGCGCAAGCTCCGACGCCAGGGCGGTAATCTTCTTGCCGGCCGGGCAATCAGCAGGCGCATGGAATCTCTAACCTCTCATGAGATGGGCGCGCGGTACAATGTGGGCAATGCCGTTGCCTGGGGCACCTTGCCGTTGGTGGCTCAAGACTACGCGGCGGCCGCCGATGTACTCGCCGCATATGTGGACACCTATCTCCGCGAAGAGATCCGCGAGGAGGGGCTGATCCGCAAGGTCGAGCCCTTCTTGCGGTTTATCGAGGTGGCGGGCTTGATGAACGGCCAGCAGGTGAATGCTTCGGCCATCTCACGGCAGGCACAGCTTCCCCGAGCCAGTGTAGATGTCTACTTCTCCATCCTTGAGGATACCCTGGTTGGCCATCGCCTCGCAGCGTTCCAGCCCAAACTCAAGGTGCAAGAGCAGAACCATCCGAAGTTCTACTGGTTTGACCCAGGCGTCGCGCGGGCCGCCGCTGGACTGCTCACCCAACCTGTAGACTCGCTCTGGATTGGCCCGGCGCTTGAAACGCTGATCTATCACGAGTTGCGTGTCTACGGTCAGATATCCCGCAAGGAGCCGTGTCTGAGCTACTACCGGACCAAGAGCGGGATGGAGGTCGACTTCATCATCGAACTGGAAAAGGCCACTCTCTCACGCAAGGCGAAAGTCATCTGCCTCGAGGTGAAGTCCTCCAAGCGCTGGGACCGATCGTGGGGGGCCGCCATGCGCGAGATGGCGGCCAGCAGCGCAGTACACGTCGTCGGCATGTACGGGATCTACATGGGGGATGCAGCCTACCGGTTCGACGCTCTGTCCGCCCTCCCCGTTACCGAGTTCCTGTCACGTCTGCATAGCGGCGGAATCTACTGAGTTCCGGCGATCTCAACTCGCTGCGTCCCGGGTCATTCACCACGGTATGCAAATAGTGGTATATCACCTCCACCAAGTCCGCCAGAGGATGCGGGTAATGGTGGTATCGGGCAAGGGTATCGACCGGGTACGATGCGGGGCGTGGATCGAGGCGTTTACATCGCGATTTTCCATCTGCCAAATGGCCGGGCGATCCCCGTCGGCGGGCTCGGGAACATTGTCTTCGCTGCCGGGCTGTACCTTTATGTGGGCAGCGCCCAGAGGAGTCTTTCCCATCGCCTGACGCGCCATGCGCGGAGGAACAAGCCGCTTCGATGGCACATTGATTACCTCGCGCGCCATGCACGCATGATAGGAGCGGTAATCATTCGCGGCCGGAAAGAACTGGAATGCAGGCTGGCAGCTCGCCTGGCGAGGCGATACCCCTCCCCGGCCACCGGGTTCGGAGCTTCAGACTGCCGATGTCCGGGCCATTTGTTCCATGTGGCGCTGGGTCAGCGCAAAATCATGCACTTCCCCTCGCGCGCCAGACAATGAAGAAGAACCCCCGGAGAATGCTCAAGATCGCGCCCTTCATCGAGATGACGGATAGGTGCAGGATTCGTCCAGAGGATAGATCGGACGACGGACTTTACGGAACGGGAAACGGTGCATGTCGGGACTCACGAGACCAGGAGCCGCCACTTCGATGATCGTCGAGGCAATCGGTTCATAGGCGGCACGGAAATGGATGGAGGACTTCACGACGACGATGTGGTGCTCCGTCGGCTCGATCCCGACAGAACGGAAGATCTCCGGATCAAGGTTTTGAACGCGGCCGGCACTGATCAGCACCTTAATCCCCCCGCTCTGAATAGCAGCGCAGGTGCCTATCGTAGAGCGCGTGCCCGTGCACATTGGGCCGCGATAGGTGAAATCGCCATTGCCCACGTAGGTGACCCGGCCGGTCAGAGCGACAGGCGTAACCTGAGACTCACCGCCTCGGCTGCCAACGTTAAGGGTAACTTCTGCCCCCACGCCGGCCTGGTGGCACGTCTGCGCCGCCTGAGGATCCCAAATCGGGCCGACCACGGCATCGGGGCAGCGCTGGGCCACCAGCTCACGAAGGATCTCCACGTCGTCGCCAAGCCCGCCGCCGCCGGGATTGTCGGAAATGTCGGCCAGGACGACGGGGCGTTTGGCGAACTGCATGGCCTGTGCGACAGCGTTGCGCACACTAACGCCCTGGTGGAGCATTTCTCGGCGGCGGTCCCACAGCATGGAGGAAAGCTCTCGAGCGTATTGCTCGCCGGATGCACGGGCACGCGGATCAGCGTCATCCACGACCAGCACGGATGACATGCCGGCATCGAGGATGTCGGCGTAGGGGAAGCCGCCGAACACCGAAGCGCACAGCGCCTCATTACTCCGTTCAATCTCACGGGCCCGATCCATCACCGAGCGCATCGGCTCGCGCATAGTAGAAGTCTTGCCCAAGGGCATCAAAAGCGGCGGGTGATCCAGCACGCAGCGCGGATGAATCTCCTTGCGGACCGCGCGATAAAGAAGGTCGGCCGCCTTGACGCCCACCTCGTATTCATCAATGTGCGGATAGGTCTTATAGCCCACCAGAATCGAGGCCATCTGGACCATCAGCGGACTCATGTTGGCGTGGAAATCGAGCGTGGCGGCGATGGGCACATCGGGGCCGACGCGATCGCGCACGGCCTGGATAATGTCCCCTTCAGCATCGTCAGCACACTGTGCGACCATCGCCCCATGGAGGGAGAGCAGCACGCCATCCACTGGTTGTTCCAGTCCCTTGAGCAGGCGCGATTTAACCTCATTGTAGAAGCCAGCCTGCACACTACCCGAAGGCGTATCATGCGCGGCGATGGTCCACAAAAGCTCAACGCCATGTTTGGCAGCGACATCCATAAAGCCGCCGATGCAGGAGTTCGTGCCGGCATAGTGCCGGCCAATCGCGTCGCCTTCAAACATGGCGATCGCCGCAAACTCCTCCCGCCCGGGACAAAGCGGGCAAAACGTGTTGGTCTCGTGGGAAAACTCGCCGATCATCCATCGCATAGTCAACTCCGTAGTGACACGTGGAGCCTAGCGGGCAGGTGCGCGCGCGTCAAAGCTGTATATTCAGCGACATCTGATGAGGAGGACCGCCAATGAGAGAATGCATCTTCACACCATCGAATACACCTCCATTGGTCCGTTCCCTCCTCCGTTGTTATAGTAATCCCATCATTTGCACGACAACTGTCCCTTCACTCTTCACGAAGGAGGCCCTATGAAACGCCTGTCACTCTGTCTCTGCTCTCTGATCTGCCTGTTCCTCGCCGCGTCGGCCAGCGCTCAGGAGAAATACCCTCAGCAATGGAACTTCGTCCGCGCATCTCTGGAAGATGATGCCGGCATGGAAAAGTTCCTGGCCCTCATGAAACAGTCCAAGGATGTCGGCTGCACTCATCTTCAGATGAACGACAGCCAATGGCTGAGATCCGTCGATGATCCGGCCTACCAAGGCCGGGTCGCCAAGGTCAGAACCTTGGCCAAAGATCTTGGCCTCACGATCGTTCCCTCCGTCTACGCATTCGGCTACTCCGGCCGCTATCTCCAGTTCGATCCCAACATGGGCGCTGGACTGCCCGTCAAGGACATGGTGTTCATCGTCAAGGGCAAAACCGCCTCGCCCGATCCAGCCCAGGCCCTCGACACATCAAAGCTCGCCAACGGTGTCGGCGACTACAAGGTCAAGCCCTTCAGCTACTACCGCATCAGCCTCTATACCAAAGAAAAGACCGGCGCTGTCCGCACCGGCTTCGGAGGCAGTGGCGCCGGCGAGCCCTTCCGCGTCAACGGCCTCAACCCCAACCGCCAGCTCTCACGCTGCAACGCCTTCATCAAGCAGGAAGGCGAGCACTGGCTCTCCACCACCACGTTCAATACCCTCGATAGCAGCGACATCCACGTGCAGGTCTCCGTCCCCAACTACGAATCTGTCAAGATCGAGCCGGCCGGCGCTGTGGAAATCCTTCGCCGTGATGCCCTGCCGCTAAAGGTCACCAGCGAGGACGGCAAGACCGTCTACGAAGAAGGCAAGGACTTTAGGAAGCTCGTCGATCCGAAACTGTGGGCCGAATCCGGCGATTACGACTCAGATCACGCGGCCCCCGACATCGAACTGACTGACAATTCCGCCATTAGAGATGGCCAGAAACTGCTCGTCAGCTTCTACCACGCCTATAAAATCTACTCCGACCAGGACACCATCTCCCTGGAAGACCCCAAGACCTTCGAGATCATGGAGAAGGATATTGCCGCCTGCGTCAAGACCTGGGCCCCCGAAGGCTTCTTCATGAATTACGATGAGATCCGTATCGCCGGCTGGGAACCCAGTACGCTTGAAAGCAAGATCACCCCCGGCCAACTGCTCGCCCAGCACACCAAAAAAGGCTACGACATCATCCGCAAGTACTCACCCAACGCCAAGATCTACACCTGGAACGACATGTACGATTCCACCGGCAACGCTCGCGGCGGCCAGGGCGCCTATTACCTGGTCAACGGCAACTGGGCCGGCGCCGGCGAAGGCCTGCCCAAGGACATTATCATCATGAGCTGGAACGGCAACGCCGCGGGCATGAAGGTCTTCGCCGACAACGGCCACCCGCTGATCCTCTGCGGCTACTACGATGCCCGCAACACGGACGCCATGAAGCGCAACATCGACAACTGGAAACGCAAAGCCAACGGCCTGCCCAATGTCCTGGGCTTCATGTACACCCAATGGGGCAGCGGTTACGACAACCTCAAGGAGTATTTCACCCTCCTCGATACCTACGACCAGTGGAAAGGCAGCCTGCCCCCGCCCGCCACGCGCCCTCGCCGTGCCGGCGGTGGCGCTGGCAACTAACCCGACACCGGGAAACCAAGCCCACAGCCTTCGCGATCGTGGCGGTGCCTTCGACATCATCACCACAGCCAGGCCATAGACAGGGAAATCCCGATCCTACGCCAAATCGTTGCTCTGCCATCTCTTCCGGCAGTATCATGTGATCAAGTGGCCGGGTGTTAGGCTGCATCACCGGTCAGGAGAATCAGAGGTTCGGCCGATGGACGCACGCATCAGGATTTGGAACGCATTGCATGATGGCGAGATCAGCGCCATCTCAGAGGACGGCGATACCCTCACGATGTTCGTCAACATTCCGTATCTTCGGCGACGCTTGAAGCCTTTGGGCGATAGTTTCGTTTTGACGTTGACGGGAGTTACGCGGGCCGAGTGGCGCGACTCTGATGGCCGGACATCGCCGCTTCGCGAGGAGCTTGAAATCGGCAGCCCAGAGATTCTCAAGACCGGGTCAGAGTCGATGCCGATCACGGTCGAGACGACGATGGGACAGGTAATTCTGGAGTTCCAAGCTATCCGTTTTGCCTTGGACACAGGCCAGGCAGTGGGATACGAGACTATTGAAACAGTGTGTGATGAGTATTGGACAGAATGGGAAGCGAAGGCGAAGCAGCCGCGTGGCGGAGCATCGGCATAACCGCGCACTGCAAGATCCGAAAAACAGGACGTGATTCGTATCGACGATGACCCCGCATTCTCCATCAGTCCTTATTCAGATCCAGTCCCGTTCTCTTTTTCTATTCCGGCGAGTCCATGGCAACGATCTCAAGCCGCATCCGCGTGGAAACGCACGCCGAGCGATCGAATCACCTTCAGCACAGTGGCGAAACTGGGGTTGCCGTCTTCGCTGAGCGCCTTGTAAAGACTCTCACGACTCAGACCCGTATCGCGGGCAACCTGTGCCATGCCTCTGGCTCGCGCGATATCACCCAGGGCACGCGAGATGCCTGCCACATCATCTGGCGCTTCTGCAAGCCATGCATCGAGGTAGGCAGCCATCTCCCCTGGCGTGCGCAGTTGGTCCGCAACATCGTAGGGAACGAGTTTCGTCTTCATAGGATTTCTGGGAGTCGCCTTTGGCATACCAGTTCCCTCCTACAGGTGCATGGCCAGCGTTCTGGCCAGCGCAATGTCTCGCTGCTGAGTGGCCTTGTCTCCGCCGGCCAGAAGGACGACCAGCTCATTGCCTCGATACATGTAGTAGACGCGATAACCGGGACCAACGTCCACCTTCAACTCGGACACGCCGCCGGCAAGGTTGCGATGCACCCCCGGGTTACCATGGGCCAGGCGATCGACCCGCACCTGGATGCGGGCCCGACCTGCGCGATCCCTTAGCGTGTCAATCCAATCCCGATAGACCTCTGTCATCAGCACGCGCACACGAGTAATGTATCCCATAGGATACATTCCGTCAAGCCGGAAGCGTGGCGTGGCACGGGCGGTGTCGGCACCAGCAATTGCGGCTCAATCGATGGGCCGGGAATCCGTTTCGCTTGCGCCCATTCTGGCCAGCTCGTGCCAGCCATCCACCGCCAGCGGCTTGATCGCCAGCTTCACCACCGGCTGATCCTGATCATTGACAATGGCACAGGAGACTTTGACTTCTTTGCCGATCTCCAGTTCCGGCGGGTAGATGAACTTTTCGCGGAAGAAGCTCAGGTCCGGCATCCAGGTGCGGATGTCCTGCTTGAGCTTGACGACATAGGACTTCTCGCCCTGTGAGAAGCGCAACGCAAAGTGGTACGGCCGGTAGATCGGGGCACACCCTTTATTGTCGATCGTGACAACGGTTTCGATCAACTGACCCGGCCTCGCATCCTCCGGCAGGTACATCTGCTGGATGAAAAAGCGGTAGCCCATCCGCTTGTTGAACTCCATGATCTTGCCCATCCACTCCTCGGGGATCACCACGCTCTTGGGCATGAAGACCGAGATGTGGTACTTGGACCCTTGTTCGATGATCCAATCGATGTCGTAGTTGGACCGCTTCCATGAGGAGACCGTGCCACAGGTTTCATAGGTTACCGGCGCGTACCTCCATGCATCCGGGGCAATCGTCTCTGCCACCTGCTGCGGGTAGGCATCGTACGAATGGTTCCAGCTCAGATTTCGAGGTGTGCTCTGATCGCGCCCCATCCTGAGATCACCGAAGCAATCAGCCCGCCAGCCGAAATGGCGATCCTTGAGCGTTGAGGCATACTTGCATCCGGGCGTGCCGAGCATCAGTAACAGGTCGGTCTTCTGAAACGCCTCGCGATACACATCCACAAGCTTCGAGGCGGTTTCATACGTGGCATTGCCTCCTTCTTCGCCAAACTGACCCGCGTAGGCAACATCAAAGCTTTCAAGGTCGGGGTGGCCGTCATAGCGTTTGCCAAGTGCGCGAATGAAATCGCCCCAGTGCTGCAGATAGAGGGGATTATTGAAATCCGTCTCTTGAAATCGCGGCCGCCTGGCGCGGGTCGTGGTCGGCGCGGGCGCGGACGTTGGCGTAGCGCCAGGGGGAGCTAAGACGCCGGCCGGCGCCGAGGGCACGGAGGGCCTGGTTGTTGGACCGCCTTGTCGCGTGCCCCCCATTGCGTAATACCAGTCGGGAGCATCTTCCGGGCCAACCCAAGGCTGCATGCGCATTTGCAGCGTCTGGCCGCGATCATGGGCAGTCTTCAAGGCTGCATCGAGAACGTCAAAGCGGATCTTGCCTTTCTCCGGTTCGATGACCTTCCACGCCCAGCGGCAATACGAGATTCGAGTCGGCGGATAGTTGTCATTGGACAGATCGGCGTTCTTGGGCGCGGGGAACTCCAGAGGTCCTTTGCTGTCATCCCAGCGCATGGTCGGGTAGAGCGGATCTCCATTGAAGCGCTGGAACGTGGTCGTGCCCTTGTGGGGATTGTTGATATAGGCATCGTTGTACTCGGGGCGAATTCGCTGCATGTCACCACGGGCTGGTCGGGTGGCGCGGGTAGCGCCGGTAGCGGGCGCTTTGACCGAGTCGTTCGCCGGGACGGCGACTGCTGTGCCCTCCGCAGCGATGCTCGTCGCATCAAGCAATGCGCAGGCAGCAATAGCTGCGATCGCGAATATAACCGTGGTCAAAGCGCACGCACGCATCAATCTAGACCTGATCAGCATCGCCAGGCACCTCCCGTGCGGGGACTAGGCCCTGTCTGAAAAACCCATGGCCCCACGTGGGGTCATGGGTTTTTCAGACAGGGCCTACTTCACCGTGTCGAATGGATGACGATTCTACCGGGTTAGACCATTGGGGCAAAACACCGCAGCAGCATTGATCTCGGGTATCATCCCCACCAGGAGTGGAGGATCTACGATGCTTCGTCGGCGATGGGTGCTGCTCGCGGTAGTAATCCTGGTGCTGCTCACGATCGGTGGTGGGTTGAAGTGGATCGACGGCCGCGGCCGACCCGAGCCGATGCGCGTCTCGCGCGAAACGACCTATATCACTAAGCCACTCAACCAGGATGGCACGGTAAACTATGTCGCATACGTCGATGCGATCGCGCGAGAAGGTGTGACATCGGAGAACAATGCGGCGATCAAGTATCTTCAAGCGGTCGGGCCACAGGGGCTCAAAGGTGGTCCCGCCTCCGTTCAGCAAATCCTCCGGCAACTGGACCTCACGCTGCCTGCAGACGGGAAATACTTTGTTGCGCTCGACCCCCTGATTCGGCAATGGGCGAAAGAAACGGGTATGTCGAACTTGAAGGCCGATGAGGAACTCGACAAGCAGTTTGATGCAGCACGTGAGAACCTATGGTCAGCGACGGAATTGCCTCTGCTTGACCAGTGGATTACCGATAACGGCGCACCGCTCGATCTGCTGGTAGAAGCGTCGAAAATGAGCAGGTTCTATGTGCCCCCGGCATCCGGCAGCAATCCGCCGTCACTGGGCGACGCCTATACGCGGCTCAACATGAGCATCACGAGCGGCACCTTGAAATGCCTGACGGCAAGGGCGACCAGAAGCCTGAGCGCAGGTGACTGGGATGCAGCATGGAAGGATGTGTATGCGCTGTATCGGCTGAGCCGGCTACTACAAGGCGGCTCCGAGCGGCCGCCGATACGCGAGCTGGTCGGAAAGGTTGGTGAGGAACGTGCCGCCGATGTTGTATCACTGATGGCACAGCAGGAAAGCCTCAATGCCTCGCGCGCCCGTGCAATACTGAAGGATCTGCTCGATCTTCCAGACCTACCCCCAACCACGAAGACCGATATCGAAGATGCTCGCCTCTTCGCGCTTGACTTGTGTCAGGAGACGGCGCGCAAGGGGTACGCTGGCTTCGACTGCAACTATGCGATGATCTCGCAGAACGAGCGCGCAGACGCCCAGCTTGCGGCGCTCGAGATCCCTGACTACGCGGCCGTCGAGCGCGCCTTGAAACGGCCTGGTGAAGATATCGAGCGTGATCTCAAGTATTGGACGGATCACAAAGGGTTATTTGTGCTCAAGCGGTTCTTCTCGAGCCGTCGCATCAACGACCAGACGACGACAGACCTGGTCATGGCCGGAATCTTCCCGAACTGCTCCAGGTGGTACACCTACGAAGTCAACTGCCGCACCCGCGCCGAACTGGCCAAAGCCGCCCTGGCTCTTGTGACCTATCGCGCCGAAAACGGTCGATTCCCCGAATCGCTGGATGCGCTCACGCCCACGTACCTGCCGAAGGCCCCGCGCGACTCCTACATGGGCAAACCGCTCGCTTATCGCCGCGAGCCCGATGGCTCCTGTATCGTGTACAGCTTCGGCCAGAATCTGAAGGATGATGGCGGCAACGTAGCGAAAGATCTGGCCGTGCGCCTTGGAACCAAAGTGGTTAAGTGAGCAGAAGAATGGCCGATCACACTCCCGAGATATCCGCTCAACTGCTGTGCCACCTCTGCGGATACGACCTGCGCGCCCATCCGCCGGATGGCAAATGCCCGGAATGCGGCTCGTCCGTGGCGGAGTCACGGCGCGTGGCAGCGATCCCTCGTCGCCCCGCCTGGCGAGACAGCGACCCGCGCTGGCGTCGGCACATGCTTGCCGGCACCTGGGTCTTGCTGCTTTTGCCCCTTTTAGGCGTGCTACAGGGCTTGGGATGGGCTTCGCGCGTGCCCGTGCCGAACCTCTTCGCCCGCTTCACCATCGACACATTGGACGGCGCGCTTGTCTGCAGTTTTGGCGTGTATCCGGCACTGGTCTTCTGCATGGGAGTGGTACTGCTGTTCTCGAAGGAGCGAGGACGGCGCCAAAGCAAATTGGATTGGACGCGTCGCTGGGGCATCCTATGCAGTTACGTTGTGCTCCTGCTCAGTGCCGTGGAAGTTTTCTCCATCGCCTCACTGATATTGCTGGGCGTTGCAGCGGTGTTCCTAAGCATGCCGCTGAAGTATCAGCCCCAGGTAACGCAGTTGTTCGTCGACGTGAGCACGACCTACCTCCGTCATGGGCCCTTCCCGGGAGACATGGCGGCCGTCGTGCAGGTTGCATTCTCGTCGATCACCATTCTGCTGGCCTGCATTCCGCTCTTCGATGCACTTCGCAGCACCGGCCGCAAATGGATGGCCGCGATCCTCCTGGCTCCGCTCGCCCTATTCTCCCTGTTGCACCTTGGGCAAGCCGGGCATTTCCTTGCCTTTCCGGGGGCCACTCGAATACAAGACATATATGATTACGCAGTGTATTTCCGGCCGCAATTGCTTGTGAACCCCGTTTTTGCCGGCCTTGCGACTGGCTGGGCTTGGAATGTGCCGCGATCTGTGGAGTTCGGCATGGAAGCCGCAAAGTGGTGCATCATCCTCACGATCGCCGTTTGGTTGAGCGTCGCGCAACTCCAGGCATGGCGACAACGCAGGAAGCAAAGATAACGCCCAAGATACGCATCCTCTGCTCCTTAGCGGTAAATCGCCCCAACAAGCCATAGCAATCAGCGTGCCTCACCGCGCCAAGAATAATGCGAATTTTCCCCGCCGCGCGTAAGTGCCTGTCATTCCTCATCTCCCTCCTACCGATTCTTGCCAGCACCCCCCTATTATGGAGGGACGTGTTCCCAACACCCTCCTGGCCTTACCCGGCCACGCTATTTGACAACCGAATACGCCTCTCCCTTCCCGGCAGGAAAGCAATGCCCGCGGAAGATGCGCATCGATCTTGAGCATCTTCCCCGCCGCTTCGTCGTTTTGTCGCGCATCTTGAGCATCTTCGTCCATATGTAGTGCAACTCACAGTTCGCCCAAACTGCGCACACGAACCTGCGCACCTTGGTCATTGAGGTTTGGTCATTCATTGGTCATTGGGATCTGGTCATTGGTCATTCCAGCAGGCGTTATCCACAATCGCCCCGAACCTGCGCACCTCCTCCCCATATTTTAACCTAACCACTTGCCCGCAAAGCACATAGCGCACAGGGGGTACCCCGCTCCAGAACGTGCGCACCTGCTACTTATCCACAACCCGCGCATCGAACACCGCGCCTGCCCCGCCTCTGCCTTCTGCCTCCTGACTACTGCCTTCCGCATTGCTTACCTCCCAAAACGCCCATACAACACCCCATATGCGCCATGCAGCGTTCATTGTCGGGACGTCGTTGATCGCCTCAGCCCTCTGCAGCGGCTGTACACCCCATGAGCAAGCGCTGCGCGCCAGTGCTACGGCCCTGAAGCAGAATGACTACGACCAGGCGATCATCCTTGCCAATGATGCCATGGAGGAAAAGCTCACATCTCAGGAAGCCGCCGAGGCGCTCTATCTGCGCGGCCGGGCTTTTGAGGAGCGACCGGCCAGCAGCCAGGGCCAGCTTGAATCCAACCTGCAGGCCGCCCGCAATTCCTATGTTGAGGCCCTGCGCCACAGTCCATCGAAGAGACTCAACACCTACATCCACGCGAGCCTGGGCAAAGTCGCCTTCTTTCAGGATGATTTCGGCACTGCCAGTCAGCAGTTGTGGCTTGCCTATGGAGAACTCGATAATCCGGAACTCAAAGCCGCCTCGCTCTACTACATGGGCAAGGCGCAACAGCGCTCTGGCCAGTTTCAGGATGCTGACCAGACCTTCGCCAACGTAAGCCAGCGCTTTGCCGATACCCAATGGGCAAAGAAGGCGGCCGCCTCTCGCGGCATTCGTGCCTTCTACGTGCAACTGGGCGTGTATATCAATCCCAAGTCGGCCGACACGGTGATCAAAACCATGCAGCAGCGCGGCATCCAGCCCGCGCGAGCTACCGACAGCCAAGGCCGCTATCTCCTCAAAGCCGGTCCCTTCGGCAGCTACGCCCAGGCCAAACAGGCCCGCCAACGCCTGCAGGATCTGTTCCAGGATGCGTTTGTTACTCCGTGAGCCAGAGCTTGGGGCGTGATTAGTGCAGCGCTGCCGGCCGGGGCGGAAGGCCCTTGAGCCATTTCTCATACAGTCGGCTGCCCGGCCGCAGGACCGCCCACGCCGTCAGGAAGATGAGCTGCATATCCAGCAGGAAGCTTTGGTGCTCCTGATACCACAGTTCCAACTCGCCCTTGTACGGCGCAATGTCCTCACGATAGACCAGCTCCGGCGGCTTCTTCGAACGCGCGGTGATCGATTCTTCATCGCGGAAGCAGATCGAGCCGATCCCGGTCAGGCCCGGCTTCAGACGGATGATCTGCTCCTGCACATTCGCGGGATAGTACTCAAAGCTCTTCGGGATCAGCGGCCGCCAGCCAACCATGCTCATGTCGCCGATGAAAATGTTGATGACCTGCGGCAGCTCATTGATCTTCGCCTTGCGGAGGAACTTGCCAAAGGGAAGCACACGCGGGTCATTCAGCAGCGTGATATCTTTGGTTCCGGTGACCTCGCTGTCCTTGCGCATGGTCGCGAACTTATAGACCTTGAAGCGTTTGCCATGCAGTCCGACGCGATCCTGCAAGAACCACACCTCTCCTTCGCCCGTGCAACGCAGAATCAGCATCACGATCAGAAGCGGAATCGCGAGAAACAGCAGGGCAATGCCCGAGGTGACAATGTCAAAGAGTCGTTTCATCACATCCGGTCGTCGAGATACTTAAAGGTTTCCTTGTGACTGAAACGGCTGAGTGTCTGGTTGAACAGATCGAGGAGCTGTGCCTTGCTCCACTGGCCTGTCTGCAGCATGCCATTGATGGTGTCCTGAAAACGTGCCAGGGCTGGCTCATCCCAGCCAACATCGTTGGTCACGACGCCAACGTCGGCAAAACGCTGCCAATTGACCTGTTCCTGGTCGGTATAAAACTCTTCGAAGTCCTTTTCGCCCGTCGTGTCGCTGCTGAAGAAATAGCAGGGCCACTTGCCCTGGGGAATCAGTTCCGGGGCCTTGGCCCGGGCCTCATCCTCACTGGCGCATTCGTGGACCTCGTAGCCCATGGCGTTAAGGAAGCGGCGGCAGATGGTCGAGAACTTCTCGAGGTGCAGTTTCTCGTTAAGCTTGGGAAAGAAGATGTCGCAGTTGTTGCCGAAGAACGTACTCAAGAGGCACAAAATCGCCCCTTCGGTATCCGTGACGAAGTACCGCCGGACATCATCCGGCGCCGCCAGCGGCTGGCCTTTGCGAATGCGCAGAGTCCAGGAATGCGGCAGTGAGCCATCGGAAAATGCGACATTGGCAAACCGCGCCGTCGAGACCGGCATCTGGCGCGAGCGGCGCATCAGGAACATCTCCATGATGCGTTTGGAAGCGCCCATCATGCTCACGGGGTTGGTAGCCTTGTCCGTGGAGACGCAGAAATGTTTCTTCGCGCCCATCCGGATCGCGTGTTCAACGATCCGATCGGTATTCAGCACGTTAACGCGGATCATCCGCATCAGCGTGAACGGATCCTTCTCGCTGCGAACGTGCTTCAGAGCCGAGAAGTTCATGACGTAGTCATATGGTCCATTTGCCTGGACCATGGCATCGAACTCGGGCGACCCGCAGTCCAGCGCAAACGCCTTGAAGTCGCCCTTGATATAGCCCAGCGAACTGCGGATGTCGCGGACGACCTCGGCCAGATTGTTCTCGGAAATGTCGACGACATGCAGCACCCTCGGCGAGCGGCGAAAGATCTCTCGCACCACCGCGCTGCCAATCGACCCAGCGCCGCCAACCACCAGAAACCGGCCCTCGCGCACCTTTTGCTCCAGCTCCGATCCACAGCGGGCAAGATCGGCGGCAAACAGCGGCTCCTTTCGCCCGATCAGCGAAAGAATGTCCAGACCGCCTCCAGGTTTTGGTCCTCTACTCATGTGCATGTGCAACACCACATACTGTCGACGCTGTCGATATAGTCCATGCGACCGCTGCAGGCAAGCCAAACCCGTTCCGCGCGACTACGCATCGCCGCACCGACGGATCAGCTCTTCCAGCGGCGCCGCATCCGTGAGATCCCGTACCGCCGCATCCGGCCCGCAGGCAACCAGCTGCTCCAACGTGAACGCCCCGGTGGCAACGGCCAATACACGGCTGCCGGACTGCCGGGCACACTCAATATCGCGTGGTGTGTCACCAACGAGAATCACCTGGGCCGACGAACACGGCGCAGCGCTGTACACAGCGGCGCGAGTAACTGCCACGTGCACCAAATCACTGCGCGACCTCCCATCTTCAGCAAATGCGCCGACGACAAACTGATCCATGTCGAGCTTGGCGGCCGCGAGCTTGGCACAGACGCCCTCGCGGTAGTTCCCGGTCAGCAGCCCCAGGATGACATCACGGCGGGAGGCGAGTTGATGGACGATCTCCCGCACACCGGGCATCAGACGCAGATCAGCCACGTGTTCGGCCAACTCGCGCCGTAGCTCGCGCAGATACAGCGGCTTGTATCGATCGAGATAGGATTCTGGGTCCTCGATGTCGCTGCCGCGAGCCAGGTCGCAGAAGAGCTGGTGATCCAGCCGGCCGGGAGGAATGGTGCTCCAGCGCAGTCGTGTTCCGAACAGCGCTGTAGCCGCAGTGCGAATGGCCCTGCTTGTGGCCCCGCCGGTGACCAGCAGTGTGCCGTCGACGTCGAAGAGAATGATGGTTCTAGGCATGAGAGGTTAGTGTTCAGGGATCGGCCAATCGGCGCCGGCTTCCTCGCGATCAACAAAGATTGCCTCATCGTAGCGCAGCATACACATGCCGTTGGTCCATGGAGCGCTCAGCGACGGAGTCACACCAATGGTTTCTTCGATTGCCCATCGCGCCATCGGCGCGCCCGCTTGATGGGTCAAGGGGTATCCGCCGCCAAAGCGGGCATTGATCTCGATGACTTTTGCACAATCGTTGACCGCATCGTGGAATACCTGGATGTTCAGCACGCCGCGAGCTTCCGGAAGCGCCTCGGCGACCCGCTGCGCCACAGCTTCAATGGCAGGGCAATGGACAGTCATCGCCTTCACCACTTCACCACCGCGTGTCTCCAGGCGCAACCGAGGAACTGTGGCAAGGCACTTGCCTTGCCGGTCCACAAAGACATCGACCGTATACTCTTTGCCCGGGGCAAGCTCCTGGGCGATGTATTCACCATCGCGGATGCAGACGCGCAGTTCGTCGCGGTCTCTGACCACCCGCGCCCCGACGGAGGAACTGCCGCCGCGCGGCTTGATGAACACCGGGAAATCCCACTGTGCAGCTCCATCGAGCAGAGCGTTGGCGGCAATCTGCCGTACAGTGGGAATGCCCTGAGCAACCAGCCACTCGTGCGTCAGTTCCTTATCATTGGAGATCCTGATGGCCTGCGGCGATGAGACCATGACTTCGGTGCCGATCGAGCGGAACGCCTCTCGATGGGCGGCATAAAACGGGAGGTCGGGATCAATGGTCGGGACAACCAGTCGAACATGCTGCTCGCGGCAGAGGTCCAGCAGGTGATTCAGGCAGCCGGGATCCGCATAGGGGGGCACCAGTCTTCGGTCGTCGCCCGTGTGGAAAGCCGCACCCATGGGGTTGATGTCCGTGGCAATCAAGCGCGGCCGCAGACCCAGAGAGCTTGCCGACTGCCGCAGCAGCCGTCCCAGGGCGACGCGACGGCCGATCGCGGAAACCATAATGCCATAGTCATGCCCGGCGTGGGCGGACACTACCGCAGGCATCGCCGCTTTGCCCATCGGCCTGGCCGGTACGCCGGCGACGCGCTGGTGATCCTCGACGTCCTTTACGACGACCGCGCCAGCGGCAACCGTAGCATTGCAGCCCACGGTAATGCCCTGGATGATCGTGGCACCGGTGCCAACATGCGTGGCGTCACCGATACGCACTGCGCCGCTGAGCGTCGCACCCGGAGCAATGTGAACGTGAGCGCCAATCACGCAATCGTGGTCTATCGAAGCCCGAGTGTTGACCAGCGCATTGAGGCCGATTTGCGCTCCCGGCTGGATCACAGCACCGGCAAGCACCTGCACGCCCTCAGCAAGCTGGGCATGGGTGGAAACGACCGCCGAGGGGTGAACAAGGGTCGCGAAGCGATAACCCAGGCCCTTGAAACGCACGCACACCTCTCGCCGGGCGTCCATCGTGGCGATCGACCCGATCGCGTTGACGAGTTCCACCTGATCAGCCGGGACCGCTAGAACATCCTCGTCGTTGCGGATCTCCACGTTGCCGATTGCCTGCCCATAGCGTGTGGGATGGCGATCGGTGGCAAAGAGAATCTGGCGGCCGAGCAGTTCGAGCAGGTCGATCAGTACCCGCGCATGGCCGCCCGCCCCGACGATGATCACGGGCGGTCGTTTGCTGGCATCAGAATGCATAGGTCGCCTTGCTCAAAAAGAACTATAGAAATGCACTACTGGGCACGTTGACGATCCGGGATGCCAGGCACTGTGTCTGGCTCAGGTCCATGCGCGGACATGCCGCATACATGGATAGCGCGTGCATCGGTCGCCAGACAGGCCGCGACTGCAGCCCGGCGGCGTTCAGCCCCTGCAGCAGCGCATCGCGCATCTGCAGGTCCGCCTGATCCAGCAGCAGAACATTCAGCCAGTAATTGCTTCGGCAATTCACCGGTTCGCGGAAGACGCTTACGCCCTCCATTCCAGCTAGCGCTTCCTGATACCGTGTGGCAAGCTCACGCTTGCGTTGCAGAAACGCTGGCAATTGCTCCAACTGGGCACAGCCCAGCGCCGCATTGATATTGGGCATGCGGTAGTTGTAACCCACCTCGTCATGGACGAATTCCCATGCATGCGGCAGCTTGGCAGTGGTGGTGATGTGTTTGGCTCGCGCACCCAGTTCCGCGTCATCCGTGATGATTGCCCCTCCGCCGCCCGTGGTGAGCGTCTTGTTGCCGTTGAAACTGAGGATGGCAAGCCGTCCAAACCGGCCGGTATGGGTTCCATCGTAATACGACCCCAGCGACTCGGCCGCATCTTCCACCAGCGGGATGCCATATTGCTGACACAGGCGCAGCAGCGACGGCAGATCTACAGGATGGCCAAAGGTGTGCATCGGTACAACGGCCGCGATTCGCCGTTGAGTCAGCCTGTTGTAGACCCCTTCATCGCGCGACACGGCGATGTCTTTCAGGTAATCGGCCAGTTTGCCGGGATCCATACCCAGCGTGCGTACTTCCACATCACAGAAGTGGGGAATGGCGCCGCAGTAGCTGGTGGCATTAGCAGTAGCGATAAACGTCAGCGACGGCATCAGCACCTCATCGCCCGCCTGGACGCCCGCCAGTTTCAGTGCGATGTGCAGGGCGGCCGTTCCGTTGACCGTCACCACGGCATGCTTCGCTCCCGTAAAGCGTGCCAGATCCTGCTCGAAGCGGGTGACGTAGCTGCCGGCCGATGACACCCAGCCGGTGTCGATACATTCCTTGACGTACTTCCACTCGTTGCCATTGAACGCCGGGGCGTGCAGAAGCACGGGCTTCTCGGGGTTGCCCAGAGCCTTGCGAACGGCCGACACAATCCCTTCGATATTCACATCAGATCCTTCGGGCGCGCGACGCGATGCATCGGCATCGCCGAACATTAGCCAGCGATCATAGCTGAGCGACGCCTCCCTTCAAGCAACGCGCAGGAGGTATCGGAGTTGCCGCTGGTCGCTTGCGACCTTACGATTGCCAGCGCATTGTTGCGGGTGTGGGTTATATCCGGTGAGCGATTTGCGGGCGTGGCAGGCAGCCCCAAAGGGCATTGCAGAATCAGAAATGCAGTTGCGTGAGCACGCCATCTCGAACGGATCGGCGACTGAGCCACCTTGGTCCAGGCGCATGGTGCTCTGGTTTCTGCTTGCGGTCTCCGTGATCTACTTCACCTGGCGTGGCCCTATGCGCGCAGCCGCCGCTGGCGGTAGCGGCGATCTGACGGTGGGATACAGCGCAGCGATCGCATGGGCGGCGGGCGAGAATCCTTATGATCCTCGCGTGCTCGCCGAAAAGCTACACGCAGCCGATGCCGGAGAGCTGGCAGAGCCGACGCGCATGGATTTCATGCGCAATATCTACTTCCCTGTCGCGCTGCCGATGTACATGCCGCTGACGATGCTGAACTGGTCTGGAGCCAAGTGGGCGTGGATCCTGCTGAATCTGGTTGGTGTGGCGGCAATCGGCGCAGGTCTGCTCTATCTGGCGGGGATGCGGGTCTCAGAGCTGCGCGCTGGGGCATTCCTGGTGCTGCTGATTGCGCTGGCACCGGTGCACTCCACCATGGCGATGGGCCAGACCGGCATCATCGCCACTGCCCTGGTGGTTATGGCGGCCGCTCTGGAACGGCAGAGAAGTCCTGTGGCCGCAGGCATCTTCTATGGTCTGGCCATCGCACTAAAGATGCAGATCGCGCTGCCGTTCCTCGCGTATGTAATCTGGAAGCGTCGCTGGCCCACAGCAGCGGCGGGTGTTCTGGTGATTGTCGCCTTCTCAGCGTTAAGTATTGGGCGAATGGAGTTGGCCGGCGTTCGCTGGTACGGCACGTGGATGGCAAATCTTGTTGGTACCACCAGCGGTGGCGGCCACAACGATGCCAGCCTTGCCAATCCTGGCCGGCATTCCATGTTGTGCCTGCCAGTCCTGCTTTACGGATTCATCGACAATCGGATGGCCGTTATGGCCATCACCTACACGCTTGTGCTGGCGGCGGCGGCGTTCGCGGTCTACTTCCTCCGCGGTCGATATCCCAAACAGGAACTGCTGGCTCTTTCGATCGTAGCCGTGCTGTCACTGCTGGTGACATACCATCGAACCTATGATGCGGTGCTGCTGGCGATACCGCTGGCGTGGGCGTTCGCCGCCGATCGGCAGGCCCGGCCGCTGGCGCTGGCGGTGGTTCTTTGTGGCCTGGTGTTCGTCGTACCTGGCCAGACAATGCTGCACGAATGGGTAGTCGCTGGCAGGATTTCTTCCGTCACCGCCGGCACGACGTTCTGGGTTTCTGGCATCGCGGTTCACCAGGTCTGGCTGGTGGTGCTCTGCTGCGTGTTATTGCTTATCGCAGCATGGCGGGTGGCTAAGGAGCAGCGGTCTGCACTCGCTGCTGACACCTCGAACTGACAAAAGGCGGATCATTCGACGCGGTAGACGGCGACGTCGTCAAACCACGCGATGTCCTTGGTCGTTTCCTGCCCCTCAACCAACAGCAGCAGCACCATGTGCTGAGCAGGACCGGGCACTTGTGTGACTCCTGAGAGGATTTGCCAATCGGTGGACGCCGCCGCCGAGAGAGTCACATCGCGCGATTCAGCAGTCCATTTCCGATCCGCGTTGTACCAGCGCACGCGCACGCTTGCCGTGCCCTGGCCAGCTTGCCGAACCGCGGCAGCCACGACATATGCCTCCCCCGGCTGTACGGAAACGATCTGAGTGAAGCAGCCTTTCTTCATCCCCTCAACTCGCGCGGAACCCGGACTGCGCCGGCCTTCGGTTCTGTCCAGGCCATAGTTTCCATGTGACTCCTCCGCTTGCCACAGGCCCCAGTTCAACGGCGCACTATTTGGCAGTCCGCTCGAAGAGGGTTTGGTGGTTGGGGCATCAGCCTGGAATCCGCCATTCTTGATGAGGTTGACGCGGCGCGGATCCTTTGCCCATCGATCCAGAACTGCGCGGGATTCCTCCACCGGCCGCCGCGCCAGTTGCAGCAACTGATCACAGCCTGGGATCACCTCCGGCCAATACGTCTTCTCCACCTGGCGGTTGGGAGTAGGCCACCAGCGATGTTTTTCACCGCGGATCCAGACGTATTCATCGGCCACGCGAATCGCGGCGTAAAGATTCTCAAACATCCGTCCAGGACGGGTGATGCCGTCGCCGCGCCCGCCAATGTAGGCTGGGAAGCCTGGCGGCTCTGAGTATGCGTCAAGATAGACGCCGAAACTCACCTGCACCTGCGCCCGGTACTTGGCTCGATTCGCGGGCGAGACCAGCGACTGGCAATCGACGCGAATGGCGCTGGCGGCCTCATAGTATTCAGCGGGTGTCCGGAAGCCGTAGGCAATCTCGCAGCCATCCACCAGGGTGATGCCAGGGGGAATCACGTCGAGCCAGCCGTCAAGAAATGCCGGCAGAAGCCCATACGAGTGCGTCTCCAGCACACGCGCTGCGTCAGGCTGCCCCGCCGCCTGCCCGGCGACACTGTTCAGAAAATAACAGAACACCACGCACTGCGGGTTCTCCGCGGCAATGGCCTCCATGATCTGCCTGCCGCGGAGGCGAACCTGGGCGCAGTATTCCCCGAAAGTGTGCCTCTCGTGTCCGTTTTGCGCTGCGTACGTGAACTGAGCATGCGGAGGAACATACGGCTCAGGATCAAACAGGATCCCTTTCATTCCCGACTCGCGAGCCACTCTGGCGGCGATGCGCCAATGCTGCACAATCTGCGACCAGCCCGCATCGTCAAACCAGTCTATATCGCCTGGGTTGGCCGTGAGCATGAGGAAGTTATCGGTGACGTTCCTGGGTTTGCAGAACTGCAGCCGAGAGACTGGCGACCGGAACCATTCCAATTGCCAGGGAACGGAACTAAACGCCCAGGTCATCGCCACCGCGCGCTGCTTGAGATCGGTCCCCGCGATCTCAAGCACAGCACCATCAAACGGCCGGCCGTCGATCTCGGGCAGGAAATTCGAGAACCGGTGACTATCGGGGGCATCCCAGCCGCTCTCAATCAGTTTCTTGCGGATCTGGGAATCTTGCGCAGAGGCGCTGCTGATCCACAGCGTCAGGGCACATCCGAAGATCAAATGGAAGTTCACCGCCAGTTTCCGCGCTACCAACATGGACATGACCCAGTTCTTCATCTCAGACCTCGCCTCCGGCAATCGGAAGCGTCGGCCGATAGATTCCCACGATCGTGGAGCCCGCAGTCTTGGTTGCATCCTCAGAATACCGATTGCCGAGGGGAAAGAATCGCCGTTTGACTTGAACTAGGCGGGCGAAGACGGGTAGCCGTTTCATGACAGCGCGAAGGCCTGAGACTGGCGGAGAGATCTCCCGTTCGGGCAGCTCCGTGGGGATCACACAATAGGCCGAGGTCGGTGTGACCGGTTCGAAACCATGTCGCCGCAACAAGCCGTCCAGCGATGCGGCCTCGAAGTACAACAGGTGCTCAAGGGACGTGTGAAGGTGGATGGAACGTGGGCCACGATAGGCGCCAAAGTTGGGAGTCTGCACCATGACCAGCCCGCCGGGCTTCATGATCTTGCCGAGTTTAGCCATGAAGCCAGACAGATCGGGAATGTGCTCGATAACATCCATCAGCGTAACCACATCGAACTGCTCGTCGCCGGCAAGGTCATCGAGGGTGCCGACGCGCAAGTCGAGCCCATGCCCGTGCCCCCAGCGGACGCCATCGGGCAGCAGGTCGATTCCGGTTGCGCGGGCACCGGCGCGATGCATCCAGTACACCATTTTTCCGTAGGCGCAACCAATGTCGAGTGTCCGCGCGCCTCGCAACGTGGCGCGCTTGGCGATGAGTTCCCAACCCCACGGGTAGGAAGTCTGCAAGCTCTGGATGGTGGGTGCGTAGGCGACGTAGCCCGTCGCGGCCCCCTGCCCGCCACAATAATAGTTGGCATACATTTCGGGAATCGCTTCGGCTGTCGGGCGGGGATTGACAAACGCCAATCCGCAGCGGCAGCGGACGATGGCCAGCCCATCTCTACGCTTGGCCACTTGCTTGTACTCTTCTTGTTCGCCGCACGCGGGGCAGGGAATGGTTTCGAGCGGCAAGACGCATGTGCCCTGGGGCGATTCCGTGTGCATAGAGTTCACTCTGTTTGCGTAATCTAGTGCCTGCGAATCCGGCCCGTCAAGCATTCTCGTTTCTCAGGCCTGCCTGTTGACGGGAACCGCCGGCTGTATGGGGCGCTCTTTCAACTGCCGGGGGCCTCTGTGTCATGCCCTTGCTCTGGCGTGGAACGTGTTCCACAGTGCCATGGTGGTTTGACTCTGCATCCGGCACTTCGCATACTAGGTGAGGAAGCAGCAAGGGGGCAGTCGAGTCTGTCCAATGGCGGCATGTGTCGCATTCTGGCAACGGTTTTAGGATTGCCGATTCTTTATGGCTTCTTTAGTCTATGAATGACACAAAACAACGCATTTTGTTCGTCTTCGGGACTCGGCCGGAAGCCATTAAGCTCGCACCGGTCATTCTTCATGGCCTTGATCGACGCATGGAGTTTGACGTGCGCGTTTGCGTAACCGGACAGCATCGCCAGATGCTCGATCAGGTCCTGGAACTGTTCGGCATCAAACCTGATGTGGACCTCAACCTGATGCAGCCAGGACAGGATCTGTTTGACCTGACATCCCGGGTACTTCTGGCGATGCGATCGGTGCTTCGCGAAATCCGCCCGGTATGGATTGTGGTCCAAGGCGACACCACAACGGTCTGGACGGCCGCTCTGGCGGCCTTCTACGAGGGTGTCAAGGTTGCCCACGTGGAGGCGGGTCTTCGCACCTTTGACAAGCGCCAGCCATTCCCCGAGGAGATCAATCGCCGGCTCTGCACGCAGCTTGCAGATCTGCACCTCGCCCCTACGGCCCAGGCCAAGGCAAATCTGATTGCCGAGCGCATCGACGAGGCCGATGTGGTTGTAACCGGCAACTCAGTCATCGATGCCCTGTTATGGGTATGCGCCAGGATGAAGCAAACGTCCATTCCTGATGTGCTCGCCGTTGAGGAATGGGCCGGCAAGACCATTGGAACAAGCCCTATGGTACTGATTACCGGCCATCGCCGGGAAAGCTTTGGCAAGGGCTTTGAAGAGATCTGTGCCGCGATTGCCGAGTTGGCTCGGGCATTCCCCAACTATCAGTGGGTATACCCGGTTCACCTTAACCCCAACGTGCAGGAACCCGTAAACCGCAGTCTCCGCGGAATAGGCAATATTCACCTGACGGAACCGAAAACCTACCCGGCGTTTGCCTGGCTCATGCAGCGCGCGGCTTTGATCCTTACCGACTCCGGCGGCGTACAGGAAGAAGCGCCTAGCTTAGGCAAACGCGTGCTGGTCATGCGCAATACCACTGAGCGGCCCGAGGGCGTCGATGCCGGCTGCATCATGCTCGTAGGCAACTCGCGGGAGGGAATTGTAAAGGCCGTACGGGCTCATTTGGGCAATCCACAAGATCTACAGGTCGATCCTGGTCGCAATCCGTATGGTGATGGACGGGCAAGCCAGCGGATTCTGGATGCAATGGCTCAGAGGTCGAGATGATCGTCAGTGTGGAGAACGAATGAATATCCTCGTCATCAGCAGCTTCGCCATTCCACATGTCGGCGGTCTGAGTACTCACGTGCAACTGCTTGTCGCGGGATTGCGCGGGCGGAGACATGATGTGCGACTGATCGAAGGAGGACGCACGACCACCTCAAGCTGGGCTCGCGTAATGTATCGGCTGGCGACCTTTCCCAGCCGCGACCGCTACCGTGCCTGGGTTCATAGACGGCAGGTGGCCGCAATGTGCTGCGCTATAGGAGAGGAGATTGGCCAGTGGCGGCCGGATTTGATTCATAGTCATGATCCATACGCCAGTGAAGCGGCCGTCCGAGCGATGGATTCAACGGGCATCCCCCTCGTGCAAACGGTGCATGGCCCAGCGCTGTACGAAGCGAAAATGAGCCTTGGCGAGGACAATCCCCGTTACTTTGCCTGTATCCGCGAATCTGAGCATCAGGCGATGACTCACTGTGCACGGCTGATCGCAGTAGACCGCGGGCAAGCCGGCATTCTTACCGTTGACTACAAGGTACCGGCGGCGAAAGTAGTTGTTATCGGCAACTGTGTCGATGTTCTGGAGGTGCGCAAGCTGAGTTCCGCGGCCGCCGAACAGCATGCCGGCGGAGTATTCTTCCTGGTCCCTCGCCGTCTGGTTGCCAAAACAGGCGTGCGCTATGCCATCGAAGCGCTAGCCAGAATGAGCAGCCAGGAAGCGCATCTCGTGATTGCCGGCGATGGGCCGCAGCGGCAAGAGTTGGAGAATCTTGTGCTGCAGTTGGAGCTGCAGTCTCGGGTGTGCTTCCTGGGTTCGGTTGCTCGCGAAAAAGTACTGCCGCTCTTCAGGATGGCCGTGGGTGTCATCGTGCCTTCGGTTCCCAGTGCGGGCGTGATCGAAGCCACATCGCTTGCGGTAACCGAGGCCATGGCCGCGGGAAGCGTGCCGCTTGCATCGAGTATTGGCGGATTGGCCGAATTGATCGAGGATGGAGTCACAGGGATACTGGTGCCGCCGGGCGATCCCGCGAAGCTCGCTCAGGCAATGGATCGGCTGGTTATCGATAGCGACTATCGCAATCGCATCATTGTTGGTGCGACAAGGAAGGTCGAGACCGATTATTCGGCAGAACGCTGGCTTGATCGAATTGAGCGAGTCTATTGCGATATGGCGAAGGGGCCAGAGCCTGCCAAGCCATCGTCGGCCGTCACCAACGCGTAGCGCCCGATTCGGAGAGACCTGATGAGTTTCGTACGCAAGAGCATGCTCGTAGCTGGTGGTCAGGTTGCGTCGCTGGGATGCAGCGTTGTAACGGGTGTACTGTTCTCCAGGGCGTTGCGCGCCAATGGCATGGGCCAGTACGAGCTGTTCCGTAATCTCTCTGTGCTTGCCAGCACAATTGGCACTTTGGGCGTAGGGCAGGCGGCGATTTACTTTTTGAATCAGAAGCGTGTGTCAAGTGAACAGGTAGTCACTGATTTTCTTCGTGTGGGACTCATCGCAGGGGTTGCTTCGGGAGTGATACTGGCTTTTGTGCTCCGATACTGGTCAGGTTTCTATGGCGAAATATCGCTGATACCTCTGGTCGTGTTCTGCATCGCCGTTGCCTCGCTGATTCTGCGCAATCTGTTGCGGCCAGTGCTTGTCTCAAAACTGGCGGCGAGGCAGATGGTGATTGTTGACGTTCTGCAATATGCCGTACAACTTGGGGCTGGCATTGCGCTTTTGTTGGGAGGCATGCTATCGACGCCAAACGGTATCGCGTTGTATGGGTTAGGAGTGATCGCCAGCAGCGCCATTCTTCTGTGGTACCTCCGCCACGACATCCAGCCGCGTCTGTCCGTGCGCTGGCCTGTGTTGGTGGAAATAGGCAAGTACGGCATGAAGCTTGGCGCGGTCACTCTGATTGCGGTGTTGTCGGGAACCGCTTCCGTGATGATCTTAAGGTTCTACCGGCCCGAAGATTTCGCAGATGTGGGTCTCTACACTCGAGCTTTGGCGGTAACCAATCTGGTGATGCTGTTGCCACGCGCGGTAGGCCCGATGCTCTATTCAAAATGGTCCGGGTCTTCATCAGATATCGTGCCGCAGGTCGAAATGGTGTCTCGTCTTCATTGTGTTTATGGACTTCTGGTTGCCATCGTCCTGCTTGTCGGCGGCAAGTATGTCCTGTGGCTGCTGTACGGTCATGAGTTTATCGCGGCAAACCATGCGCTGCAGATACTCGGTTTTGCCACAGCAATTCAGGCGGTGTTTGACCCCATCAATAATCTGCTGGCCAGCCGGGGCAAAGCGGGGCACATGATTGTCATTCTGGCCATTTCCAGCGCTGTCCAGTTGGTGTCCTCAGCCATTCTCGTCCGGCACTACGGCTCCCAGGGAGCCGCTCTTGGCATGTTGCTGGCAGCGATTTCGGCTCTGGTCAACGGGATGCTTGTGAGTCACAAGCTTTACGGTGTCAGCGTGCGTCGATGTTTTTTGCCCCAAATACAGGATTTCCGGTTACTGTTGTCAGCACTGAGGACCAGATCTCCAGAGCGAATGGACAGCACTTCGCTAACTCCATTGGGAGAGTAGCTGATGGCAGAACCACGTACAGTGCTTGTCTTGGACATGGCTCGTACCTGCTATGGCGGCGTCGAGCAGGTGATGGCCAATGTGCTGCCACTGCTCGCGCGGCACTCCAGGGTCGTATTCTGTGATTTAGTCAGCAATCCAGCTTACGCTCAACTGCTGCGTGACAAAGGAGTTGAGGTTCTGCACCTTCTCCCGGAACCTCGCCGGAATTTTGTCGGAGGCGCCGGCACCGTCCTAAGACCATTGCTCATCGCGGCCAAGCTGCCATGGCTGCTCCGCTCACGGATGCGTTTGCGGTCATGGATCCGCGAGCACTCACCTGATCTGGTCTACTTCAACAGGTTGCCGGTTGTCAGGGCTTTCGCGGGGGTCATCCCCGAGGGTATCCCGTGCCTGTATCATGCCCATGGTTATTCCTCCTCACACGACATTCGACCGGGTGATCTTCGTCGGCTCAGGAAGTTCAAGAGCATCGTCGCGGTGTCGGAATTGACCCGCTCTCAACTGCTGGAGGCCGGCCTGAATCCCGATATGCTCCATGTTGTCTACAACGCCGTCGATGTGGAGCGTATCCGCGCTGCGGCCGCTGGGCCTGGTCCAATGCTTCCTCCGCGCCGACCCGAAACCACGGTTTTCCTGCATTGTGGCGCCATGGTTTGTAATAAGGCCCAGGATATCGCGATTGAGGCGTTTGCCTTGCTCCCGCGACGCCGCGATGCCCAGTTGTGGCTGTGTGGCGGGCATGACCGAGGTGGGCACGCCGCCTATTTCAAATCACTGCACGAACGGGTGGCTGAGCTTGGTTTGGGCGATCAGGTCCATTTCCTGGGCTGGCGCGACGATGTTCCGCGTCTGATGGCCGCGACCGACATTGTCCTGCTGCCCTCGCGTTATTTCGAAAGTTTCGGTATGGTACTGGCTGAGGGCATGTGCCTTGCCCGGCCATGCATTGGCACCGCTCGTGGCGGTGTGCCGGAGGTCATCACGGATGGCGTTACGGGTCTGATTCGTGAACCGCTTGCCGGACCTTTTGCTGAGGCTATGCAGCAACTTATGGATGACCCGACGCTGTGCCGGCAGATGGGCGAGGCCGGCTACCAGAAGGTGCGAAGTGTGTTCTCGCTTGACCGCCAGGCCGAACTTCTGCGACAGATCATCTGTAATGCTATGACTGCGCCGTCGCTGATCTGAGGAGAACGTGACTGAGCTATTGACCCTGGTTTCTGTGGTGATCTCATTGGCCTGCCTCGTGCTCTGGATATCCCAGCCGAGGCTACTGGCATTGCTTCTTTGGCCTGTGGTGTTCCTGTATCCGCGGGCAATGCTCCAAGGCATCTTGCCATTGAATGCCGGGTTGGACGACTTGTTTATCGTCGCCCTGGGTTTGCGATTGCTCTTCTATGTCCACCCAGATGATCCAGCGCCCCCACGGTGGTTCAATGGGGCCGTTTGGGTCGCTATCGCACTGAGCGTAATGCAGGTTGCATCGGAGGCCACCGGGCTGCTTGAGTATCCGATGTTTTCGCAATACACGATCAGGACAGCCCTCAAGTGCGTGGGATACGTGCTGTTCGTGCACTGTCTTACCCGGACGATTCGCACTGAGCAGGATTTGCGACGGCACCTGGTGTCACTGATGCTGACTCTGTTTCTGGCGTTTCTAACGGTAGTTGCCTGTAACTTCTATCCTGACCTCGCCGATATCTGGCAAGTCTACAGATCCTCCGCGGACCAGAGGGCCTTTGCAGAGTTCTCGCAGGAAGCAATGCGGTCCTGGGGCAGCCTGGGAAGCCCCTTTGCGATTGGAATGGTGCTCTGTGTTGCCATTCCTGTGGGAATCGGCCTGCTGATCCACAGGCATCGATCTACCGCACTGTACGCGGCGACGCTGCTGATGCTTGCCGGGGCGGCGTTGGCGATCATTATTGCCAAGTCACGCTCCGCCGTTCTGGGCCTGGCGGTAATGGGTGGAGGAATGGTCGTGGCCTCACGCTATCGCATCCGCGTCCTTGCCGCCGTGTGTGTCCTGGCGATCATCTGGATCGGTGCTTCGGCCTCCGTCGGCTACGACAGGCTGGAAAAGCGATTTAACACAGACACGCTCAGGCGCGACCTGGATGTCAGATTAGGGATCTGGCGCACATTTGTTGAGAATCCCAGTCCGGCGATCATTGCCTACGGCGAGGGCACATACGCGATGTGGGCGCGCCTGGGCGAGACGGCGCACAATGGATTCATCGATGCACTGTTCGTCTGGGGGATTGGCGGAGCACTGACGTTTGCGATCGTGATCTGGAAGCAGTTTTCATGGAGCCGCCGCGTCGTTCGCTATGATGATTCACCCCTGGCACGTGCCATAGCCTGGGGGGCGTTGTGGAGTATTCTGGCAGCAGCAGGCGCAGGAATGACCGGCGACCCCTGGTTCGCCCCTCAATATCGCTACCTGGCGTACTTCCTTATCGTTGTTACATGGTCGAGGTCTCAGATGGTGCAGAGCACTGTGCCCATGACGACGATGTCGGACTCCGCTCAGCGATTTGGTAACATGCAGCCGTCGTACTGAGCCACTCTGGCGCTCTCGTCATGCGAAGGCTACTCATGCGCGAGATGATTTGCGGTGGCAGATAAGACAACTGGCCTCCCTCGTGCGAATGGCTAGACTTGGATGAAACCTCCGCGTGCCCAAGAAGACACTGATGTTGATCGGCGATACTCGCTTCATTGAGCGGGATGGAGCCTATTGGACATCAGGAAATCTTCGCCGTCCGCTCGTCGAGGCTCTGGCAAGGACATTTGGCAGCGTCAAGGTGGCGATGCGGGTGCGTGAAGCGACCCCGGTGGAATGGGAGAATGTCCCGCACGCCGATATCATCAGAGTTCCCGGAGTTGAGTTTGTCCATTTACCAACGTGGAACGGCCCGAGCGGCTGGTTTGGCAGTCGAGCGGCCGTGGGGCGAATCCTGCGCCGGCACATTCCAACGGTCGACGTGTGCGTTGCCAGGCTTCCATGCCCGCCAGCGGGTCTTTCGGTCGCCCTCGCCGGCCGTCTGAAAGTGCCGGTAATCGCACACGTTCTTGGCGATCCTCTGTTCTCCTGGATTGATCGCGTCCCCACGGCTGTGGGTCGTCACTTTGTCACATCGGTGATTGCGTCGTCGTTCTCTCGCGCGTTGAGTTCGTGCGACAGCGTCCTAAGTACATCGCGAGGCGTTCTCATGCCCTACATGCCTGATGTGTCAGGAGTTGGACGTCTGGCCGATACGTCGCTTACTGATCCCGACTACATCAAGCCGCGGCAGCGCACTCGACCCCACGTCCTGTTCTTCTGCGCGTCGCGTATTGTTCCGCTGAAGAATTTCGATTTGCTCTTGCACGCGCTGCGCATCGTTGTCAAGCACTGCCCGCAGGTGCAATGCACGATTGCCGGTGACGGGCCAGACCTGGCGCGCCTTCGCCTGCTGACCAGCGATCTTGGTCTTGAGTCACATGTCACGTTTTTGGGTTTTGTGCGCGACCGGTTGAGGTTGCGTCAGCACTATGAGGATGCTGATGTGGCCTTCCTGCTTAGCCGAAGCGAAGGGCTGCCGCTGGCAGTACTTGAAGCGATGGCCGCCGGTCTTCCGTTGCTGGTTTCCGAGATACCCCAGAACCGTGAAGTTGCCGATGAGATGGGCGCGATATTTGTGGGTTGCGACGATCGGGACGCGTGCGCTGCTGCGATCAGATCGCTGATTACCGATCCAGATCGGAGAAGAAAGATGGCGCAGCATAACTTCGAACTTGCAGGCGCGTTTCATGTTGATGTGCAGGTGCGGCGTCTGGCCGCGTCAGTTGAGCAGGTGCTAAGCCATGGCTGAGACAAGTTCCAAGACCCCTCTCGTTCGCCGTCTTCTGCGCGTGCGGTCCCTGGCGGTCCACTTCTGGCGTCTCTTGCCCGGGTGGGTGTCAGCGTTGGTCCTGCGGTATTTCCGCAATGGCGAAGGTGCCATGTCGTTCGGTTTGCGGTATCTCGCTTTGCATCGCCTTGCCAGAGCCTGCGGCGAGAAGGTTGTCCTGTTTCCCCAGACCTATATTCTCCATCCAAGCAACCTGTCGCTTGGAAGCAACGTCTCCATCCATCAGTTCTGTTACCTTGACGCGGCAGGGGGCATTACCATAGGGAGCAACGTCGCCATTGCCCATGGTACCTCCATCGTTACATCGGATCGCGAGGTCGACAGGACGACAGGTTGCATGAAAGACGCTCCTGTTGTGTTGGGTGAGGTAACGGTCAGTGATGATGTGTGGATTGGTGCCGGCTGTCGTATCCTCCGTGGAGTCTGCGTCGGAACGGGCGCAGTGATCGCAGCAGGCGCGGTGGTGACGCGGGATGTTCCCCCTCGATCCATTGTCGGGGGCGTACCGGCTAAGGTCATCCGCCTGAGGAAATAGAACTATGTCGTTGCGAAAGCCATATCGAGCAGCCAAAGTGTGTGCTATGCGGCCTCCCCACGGGCCTACGGTTTTCGCAAGGGCGGTCGGAGAGAGCCGATGAATGTCTTCTACATTTCCGACAACGAGTACTACATTGGACCCGATGGCGGCTACTACACTACGGCAAATCTGCCGCTCCGGTTCTGGCATGACTGTATTCCCGCACTCAAGACCATCTGTTTCTGGGGTCGCCTTCGCCCTGCAACAAATACCGAGATGATGTTTCGCCTGGACGATGTGCTCCAGGACCGTGGCGTTCGGATCGAGTTCGATGGTCCCCGCAACCAGCCTTCAGGTCCACGGCACTATCTCACCGCCATCGCCCGGAATCTTCCCGCTTTGCGCCATCGCATTCGCGAGGCCGACGTGCTCTGGGCCAAGACCCCCTCGATCTACTCTGCTCTGGCTTGGCGGTTCAGCCGACGTGTTCCGTTTCGTTTGACTCAGCAGGTGGGTCATGCGGGACTGGCCGTGCATAGCGTCTATCCGGGATTCGGATTGGCCGGAAAGATGCTGGACTGGGTTTGCCGCAGGATGGCTGCCCAGGCCGATCTGGCCACTTTTGTCAGCGAGAACCTCAGAAGTCTGTTCGGCAAGCAAGCCAGCAGCGCCATTGTCTTTCACCAGGCCGGCGTCTACCGCTCGATGCTCTATACGGATCGCCGGTCGCCGCATTCACCGTTCCGGCTGCTGTTCGTCGGCCGGATCTCCCCGGAAAAAGGTTTGGATGATCTGCTCAGGGCGGTCGCAGTTGTTCCTGACGTGGTCTTGGAAGTGGTCGGCGATGGACCGATGCGTGATTCTTACATGCAATTGGCGGATGATCTTAATATTGCCTCGCGCGTGGTGTGGCTGGGTCGCCTGCGCTGGGGAGAGCCGTTGTTTTCGCGCATGCGCGAAAGCGATGCATTAGTGCTGCCCTCGTTGACCGAGGGGCTTCCGCAGGTGGTTATCGAAGCCATGTGCATGGGCCTTCCGGTCGTAGCCACTGCGGCCGGTGGGATCCCCGAGATCGTCAGGGATGCAGAGAATGGTCTGCTGGTGCCAGTGCGTGATTCCAGGGCGCTGGCCTCAGCGATCGAGCGTATTCGCCTGCCCGCGTTCTGGGTTCGGGCGCAGCGGCAGGCGACGGTCATTGCGCAGAGTCATACGGTGGAGGCGCAGTGGGGGCCGGTCCTGGAACATCTGAGGGCTTGGTGGGCTGAACGTCATGCGGCAATGTCGCCGGGCGAGGTGGGCATATGCGCGTGATGATGATTTGCCTGAATCGGTTCGGCGGAACGCTCAAGTGCGCATCGCGGCTTGCCCAATCCTTGAGCCGCCAGGCCGATCTCAAGTTGGTTGTATCCGCGGAGGCGGATGCGGATCTGCTTCCCGGCGGGGTGGACACGGTCCGCTTCCGCACCGGGTCATCGGCAGGAGCGAATCTCGCCCGTACCCTTAATCCACTCTCCTATCACAAGATAAACCGAGCGGTCAAGATGTTCAATCCGGATGTGCTGCACTTCCCAGTGGAGCATCTGTGGCATTTTGTACTGCAGCCGTTGCTTGGACGGTTGCCGATGGTGCAGACGATCCACGATCCCTCCCGCCATCTGGGCGAGGGAAGCCGCCTCTATGACCTTCTTCGCCGCAAAGAGCTTTCCTGGTGCGATCGCATTATTGTCCTGAGCGAAGACAGCCGAACATGTCTGTTGAAACAAGGTGTTGCCGAATCCCGTGTTGATGTGGTCGAGCATGGCGTTTTCACGTTTGGCTCTGAGGAAGACGGGCAAACGCATTGTCCACCTCCTCCCGGGAGCAGGCGGATTCTGTTTGCCGGGAGGATCACACAATACAAGGGGCTCGATGTATTGCTCAAGGCTTTCCCAATCGTCTGCCGGCGGATTCCCGATGCCCATCTAACCATCGCCGGAAAAGGCGACTTGGAATCGTACCGGCCCTTGCTGGCCTCGCTGCCGGGGGTCGTTGTGATCAACCGTTACGTGTCAGAGCGGGAACTGGCGAGCTTGCATGTCCAGAGCGACATTGTGGTTGCGCCGTATCTTGAGGCCAGTCAGAGCGGGGTGATCGCCATGGCGCTGTCCAATGGCCGTCCGGTCGTTGCAACGCGCGTCGGAGCCCTCGCGGAGCAGGTGGAAGACAAGGTGACCGGCCATCTCGTGCCGCCCAAGGATCCGGCAGCGCTCGCGGATGCGATCATTGCCCTGCTGAGTGACTACGACGGTCTGTTGCGCATGGCCGATGACGGCCGAAAGCGATACGAGCAGCGATTTGGATGGGATTACCTGGCAAGCAAGACTCTTGCGGTCTACCGGAAGGCTTTGGATGATTGGCTCTCCCGAACGGAAAAGCGATGACTCAGAATCCGTCACACCCCCTTCGTGTCGCCATCGTCTGCGCTGTGGACCTGAGTGTCCATGCCCTCCTGCGCACGCAGATTCAGGCGATCCAGGAGGCCGGATATGATGTGGTGACGTTTTGCTCCGACGGCCCATACGTGGAGGCACTGCGCAAGGCCGGCTTCAAGATTGAGACGGTTGAGATTCCACGAGCCATCCGGCCATGGAAGGATCTGAAAGCTCTCCTCAAACTCCGGCGCGCGTTTCGTGGAGGCCGATTCGCGATCGTTCACACCCACACGCCCAAGGCGGCGTTTCTCGCCCAACTGGCCGCATGGTTTGCCTGGGTACCCGTGCGGATCAATACGGTGCACGGGTTGTACTATCTTGCATTTGGACCTGGCCTGTATCGCTGGGCGTACAAGATGTTCGAGATCTTCACTTGCCGGCTCTCAACCTACGTTTTCAGCCAGAGCCAGGAGGATGTTGCGCTGATGCTGCGAGGGGGTCTGGTCAACTCAGACAGGCTTGAATGGCTGGGCAATGGCATCGATCTGAAGCGTTTTCGCCGGAGTCGTTTTGCCTCTGACGAAGGCGCTCGTGTTCGAGATGAGATGCGGATTCCGCGTGATGCATTCGTGGTTGGAATTGTGGCTCGCATGGTCAATGAAAAGGGCTTCCGGGAACTCTTTGAGGCGTTTTCGAAGCTGCGAGAGGCCGCCCCCAATGCGTACCTCCTGCACATCGGGCCGATCGATCGAAGCCGGAACGACGAAGTTACTCCCGAACGGGCGCAGCGATACGGGATCGCCGACTTCTGCCGCTTCACCGGTGAGAGGAATGATGTTGCGCGCCTGATGACCGCAATGGACATCTTCTGCCTGCCAAGCTACCGGGAGGGATACCCGCGGTCGGTTATGGAAGCGTGCGCGATGGGATTGCCCGCGATCGTCACCAACATTCGTGGCTGCCGGGAGGCGGTGATCGATGGGCTCAACGGACTGCTCGTTCCCGCACGGAAGGCGAAGCCGCTGGCCCAGGCTCTGCAGCAGCTTCACGACGACGATGAACTCCGCCGGCGCCTCGCGCGCGGAGCTCGCGAACGCGCTGAATCCGATTTCGATGAGACCATCGTGACCGCCAAGATCCTGCGGGCTTACGCGAAGCTCGTGAACCTCGCCGTGCCATCCGATCGATCCAGGCGTCCGCCCAAGGTGCACGTCGTTGCTGCAGTCCTTAGCACATTCGATGCCTTCCTGTCCGAGCAGATCCAAGGCATGCGAAGCGCCGGCTATGACGTCAACGTGGTTTGCAGTCCGGATCCTCTGCTCGAGCAGCTCCGCGTCCAGGGAGTTACACCGGGCCCCGTGTTCATCCCGCGCGCGATCCGCCCTGTCCATCTTGCACGGGCAATGTGGCAGCTATGGCGAATGTTCCGGATATCATCGCCGGACATCGTCCACACGCATACGCCGATCGCCGCCTTCATCGGGCAGTGGGCGGCCTGGCTGGCACGCGTTCCGCACCGCTTCACCACAGTGCACGGCTTATACTTTGTCAATGAGCACCGCCCTGCGCATCGCTTCATGTTCAAGTACCTCGAAGTGATTGCGTGCAGGCTGGCGACAAAGGTTATCTGCGTGAGCGAGGAGGACCGGCAATACCTGATCGACGAGCACGGGCTCGAACCGTCGAAGATCCAGGCGTTTCATGTGGGCGTCAACCTCGACCTCTACTCACCCTCCAACGCGGGTGATCTGCAGAGACAGGAGGTCCGCGCGGATCTTAAGATCCCGGCCGATGCGGTGGTGTTTGGGATTGTCGCCCGCATGGTCCGGGAAAAGGGGTTCCTGGAGCTTTTTGAGGCCTTCGGTCGGCTGCGGGCCAGACATGACAACGTTTACCTCCTGCACGTCGGCCCGGTGGATCGGAGCCGGGGCGATGAAGTGACGCCCGAGGCCGCCACCCGCTATGGTTGTGACGACAGGTGCCGTTTTGTCGGCATGCGTCGCGATGTTCCCCGCTATCTCGCCGCCATGGACGTGCTGTGTCTTCCGACGCACCGCGAGGGATTTCCCGTGTCCGTCATGGAAGCCGCCGCGGTTGGCCTGGCTTGCATCACAACCAACATCCGCGGTTGCCGAGAGGCAGTGGTCGATGGGAAGACCGGCCTGATTGTGCCCGTGCACGACGCCGCTGCCCTTGCTGCGGCAATGGAGAAGCTCCTGGCATCACCGACCCTCAGGCAGGAACTTGCACGCAATGCCTTCGCCCATGCTCGTATCAACTTTGATCGGCGAAAGTCGGTAGATCGAACGCTGGCAATGTACCAGGATGCATTGGGCCCTGTCTGAAGCTCGATTCATGCCGGCGGATGAGATGACCCCAGGATCTGCTGCGTGGGGTTCGGGCTGCCCCCCGCCTTGTCCTCAACGCTGTGCCGCGCATTGGGGCTGCTTAAGGCTACACCCGTGATCATCTTCGGGTGGCCGGCGTCGTCGATGATGATGCGCCCGTGCGTGATGATCCAGCAGACCTCGCCGTCCGGACGCACAATCCGGTGTTCGATCTCAAACTCCTTGCCCCCTTCGATTGTCTTTGTCAGAGCCCGCTTTACAAAGTCCTGATCGTCCGGGTGAATATATCCGATGAAACTGTCATACGTGCCGGAGAACTCCCCAGGAGCCCGGCCGAACAGCTCTTCCATTCCTGCCGACCACCAGAACTTGCCGGTCCTGAGGTCCGTGTACCAGGCGCCCATGTGCGCGCATTCCAACGCAAAGGCCAATCGCTGTTCTGTCTGCCATGCCCATCCCAGTGCACGCTCGCGCGACGCATGGAGTGCGACGATCAATGCGGCGACAAACACGAAAGCACCAAGCCGCAGGGCATCGTCGACACTCTGTACTGCAAAAGAGTCGTCCGGAGGAAGAATCCAGTACGCAGCCGCAAGGGCACAGAGTGCGGTCGCCAGTACTCCTGCTCTCCAGCCCCCAAACCATGTGACCAGCAAAACCACGGCGATGTAGATCACCAATGCGCCACGCGTGATGAATGCTGGAATCAGGAACACGATGCCCGTTGCCAAGGCGACGGCCAACACCGCAACAACGTACGGCAGAAAGGACCTGGGAGCAGACTGAGTCACACCAATAGGGGTCATTGCTCTAACTCGCGCTGACGACGGCCGATGGCCAAACACATTATCGCGAAGAGAGTCAAGTATACACAGCCAGGCAAAACCCGCAAACGCTTCCGCTGGAGGCCACAATCACTCTGGACGATGTCGCCGGCGGGTTGTGTGATGGGCCTATCATTCGCTAACAAAGGCATCAGAAACAATGCAAGACCACTTCTTCTCGGCAATTCAGGACAAATCCGCCGTAATCGGCATCATCGGCCTGGGCTATGTCGGCCTGCCTCTGCTGCACGCATTCCACAAGGCCGGCTATCCGGTGATCGGCTTCGATGTCGATCCGCGGAAGATCGCCGCCCTGCACAACGGCGAGAATTACCTCAAGCATCTCGGCCCTGACATGGTCTCGACTATGAAAGCGGCTGGCCGCTTCGATGCCACGGCCGACATGTCCCGCCTCAAGGAGGCCGATGCCGTCATTGTCTGTGTGCCCACACCCCTCGGCCGGCACATGGAACCGGACATGACCTACATCGAAAAAGCCAGCGATGACATTGCCGCCACACTTCGTCCCGGCCAGCTCATCGTACTGGAAAGCAGCACCTATCCCGGTACGACCCGCGAGATCATGCTCCCCCGCTTCCAGGCCAAAGGGCTCAAGTGCGGCCAGGATTTTTTCCTGGCATTCAGTCCCGAGCGTGAAGATCCCGGCCGCAAGGACCACAACACCCAGACCATTCCCAAACTCGTCGGCGGCATCGACGCCGCCTCGGGCAAATTGGCCGTTGCCCTCTATGAGAATGCCATCGCCAAAATCATCCCGGTCTCCTCTGCCGAAGTCGCCGAAGCCGCCAAGCTGCTGGAGAACATCTACCGCTGCGTGAACATCGCCTTGGTGAACGAACTGAAGATGGTGCTCGACAAGATGGGGATTGATGTCTGGGAGGTGATCGAGGCGGCCAAGACCAAGCCATTTGGCTTTCAGGCGTTCTACCCCGGCCCGGGCCTGGGCGGGCACTGCATTCCCATTGATCCCTATTACCTCACCTGGAAGGCCAAAGAAGTGGGCATGCCCACCCGCTTCATTGAACTGGCCGGCGAGATTAACCACCTGATGCCCGAGTATGTCGTCGCCAGGACAGCTGCAGCGATGAATGAGCGCGGGCAGGCAATCAAAGGCGCAAAGATCCTCATTCTCGGTTTGGCGTACAAGCCCGACATTGATGATGTCCGCGAGAGCCCCAGTTTCGAGCTGATCGAAAAGCTGGAACACATGGGAGCGGCCGTGGACTACAACGATCCCCACGTTCCACAGACGCACTACATGCGTCACTGGGGCGACTTGGGCAAGAAGAGCGTACCGCTGACCACGCAGACGCTAAGCAACTACAACGTGGTGTTGATCGCCACCAATCACTCTGCCTACGACTACCAGATGATAGTCGATGGCGCGAAACTGGTAATCGACAGCCGGGGAGCCACGCGGAACTGCCGCATCAACAAGGACAATGTCGTAAGGGCATAGCTGCCCGCTTCGCGGGAATGACCAATGTCCAAGTCCCCATGACCAATGGGGAGAACTCGAATGATGAAGGACGAAAAGGGGCCAGGTGTGGATAAGTGACAGGTGCGCAGGTTCTCGGCGGGGATACCCCCCTAACGCCAAGTGCTGGAGTAGCAATAGGTTAGGCGGATATCGGGGGAGGAGATGCGCAGGTTCGGGGCGATTGTGGATAACTGGCCACGGATAAGCGATAGAAGAGGAGTTAGCCACAGATGAACACCGATGAACACAGATTCGGAGGGGAAGATGCGCAGGTTACTTGGGAAGGCATCAAGGCATGGAGGCACGCAGGGCAAAACGAACGTGCGCAGGTTGTGTGCGCAAGTCTGCGCCAGGCGTAACTTATGATGAGCGAACCAGTTACGTTACAAGGGAGAAGGAAGGTGCGCAAGTTTATTCGGAAGGCACGATGGCACTGAGGGGAAGTCGACCCGAAGGGCAGAACAAAGATGCTCAGGTTCGCTGCGCATGTGTGGATGGCATTGCCTACCTATCCAGTAGGAGTTGTGGGTATTCGGTTGAGAAATAGCGTGGCCGAGGTAAGGGCCAAGAGGGTGAAAAACATGTCCCTCTACCCTATGGGGTGGTTTGGGAGGGATTTGTTCGGAAATGGCGGAAAAACGAGGGGCGAGGAAAATTCGCATTTTGTTCAGAGTTCTCTGGCATGCCGGTTGCTTGTAGCGGCCGTCATGTCCGATGATGATCCTCAATATGGGCGATGGGCAGATCTTCCGGCGGAGTTCTGTCAGCCTGTGGTGGGTCATCCTTGACGATTACCTCAAACCCTCGTCGCCAAACTGCTGAATTTCGCGGTGCATGATGATGCCGATTCTTCCGCATCGCATCTTGTGCTCTTACGTGGGCCCATAGTGCAATGGCAATCATGCCGAGTGGCAACGCGAGGACCGTAAACATGCAGAGTTAGTCAGACATTGCGATCATTGCCTCAGTTATCCAGCAGAGGCAACCTCCTTTCTTCGCGAGTTCGCTGGGCAACAGGTGTCGCGCGTTGTGCTGATGCCTATCTGCGGACGACGCGTAGCATGTCCAGCATGAGTGATGCGACGACGCCATGGCGGTAGTGCTGCGTCATCTGCTCAAGCAAGCGAACTCCGTTCGGTCCCATATTCCGGACAACGGCGACGGCTGCGTCGTCAAGGCCGGCTCCCGCAACAAATGCCGCACAGCAAAGGTGCACGACCCAGCATCCAAGCCAGTCAAACCGAAGTCCGCGATAGACTATGGCCAGCGCATGTGCCAGCAGGATCTGGACTATCCCAGTGACAAGGTGCATCGCAGCAGTCTGCCACGTACGCGACTATCTCGCAAGTCGAGCCTTCATGACGCGGATCTGCCTAGGCGAGGGCAGAAATGGAATGGTTCGGTACGTGCGAAAAGAGGTGGAGGACTATGGAAAACAAAGGCGAGTGGTCCTGAACTGACCACCCACACTCAAACCGAAATCGAGCTACTGCCCCGGAAATGCGGGTCCGTCGCCCGCGGCCGATGCTCTTCTGCAGGACGGGGCGACCCCGCCCGTCAACGTAAAACCATCCCCCGCGCAATCCGCGCCGGATCCCAACATGACCTCACTCGCGCGCTCTCAGTCTTCCGCAGCCGGGCGGGGTCGCCCGGCCTACCTTGTCGTCCGGGCTACCTATTGCAGATCAGTGCTGTACTTCCTACGCTGTACCTATGCCCACCGACTTCTCCGAATTCGACTGGGATCTCGCCGTCTTCACCAATCGTCGCCACCTCCCCCACCTCGAGCAGGATGGTGGTATCCACTTCACGACCTTCCGCCTCGCCGACAGCCTGCCTTGGGAGAAGGTCCGTCTTTGGAAATACGAACGTGACCAGTGGCTGCTTGCCAATCCCCCTCCCCATACCGGCGAGCAACTCAGAGTCCTCTGCCAACTGGTCCCCCAGCGCGTGCACAAATACCTCGACGCCGGGCATGGCGCCTGCCTCCTCTGCCACAGTTCCGCCCAGGACATCGTCGAGCAAGTCCTTCGCTTCGGCGATTGCACCACCTACCGCCTCGGCAACTTCGTCATCATGCCCAACCACGTCCACGCTCTCGTCCAGCCCATCACCGGCCGTTTCAAAGACATCGCCCAAGCTTGGAAGAGCATCAGCAGCCGCCGGATCAACAAGTCTCTTGGACGGCACGGCCAACTCTGGCAGGAAGAGCCCTTCAGCCATATCCTGCGCAGCCATCAGAGACTCGAAGCCGCCCGTCAGTACATCCGCGACAACCCGAAGTACCTCCCACCCGGCACGTACCGCCTGGGGTGCGGCTCGCTTGCGTAGGACGGGCGACCCCGCCCGTCAACGTGAACTGTCCCCCGCGCAATCCGCGCCGGATTCCAGCATGACTTCACTCGCGCGCCCAACGTTTTGCGCAGCCGGGCGGGGTCGCCCGGCCTATTTAGTCGGTCCGCACGCACTTGCCCGCGCCAGCAAAGGCGTTACATTTGCACCGGTACCGAACCGCAATCGACTCTTCGAGGATAGGAACATGAAACACCTGGTTTTCTGCCTCGCTTTGATCATCAGCTACGCCACGGCACTCTCGGCGGCCCCGCAAGCTCAGTGGCAGCCTGTTGGCATGTCCGGGGGCGGCGGCATGTTTACTCCTGCCATCTCTCCCGCCAATCCGGACGTGATGATGATCAACTGCGACATGAGCGCTGTGTACATCTCCAGGAACGGTGGCCGCGATTGGCAGATGATCCACCACTCGCAACTGCGCACGGATACTGGCTGCCGCCCGGCTTTCCACCCCACCGATGCGAACATCATCTACGCCTCCTCGTCAGGACAACTCAAGATCAGCCGCGACCAGGGCAAGACCTTCGCTCCCATCGGCAATCTCAAGGAATCTCTGAGTGGAGAGATTGCCATCAATCCCTCCGACCCAACGCTCATGCTCGTCGGCACCCGCAGTGGCTGCTGGCTTTCGCGCGATGCGGGCAACACATGGGTTGCATGCACCGGTCCCACCGGCAAACTCATTGCCTTCCATTTTGACCAGACGCACAAAGGTCGAACATTGATCGCCGCCACCGATAAGGGCATCTGGCGTTCCGATGATGCCGGAGCAACCTGGACCGAGAAGACGCAGGGCCTGCCATGGAAGGACATTCAGGGCTTTGCCGGCGCATCCGATGCGGCCAAGGGCATCGTGATGCTCTACTGCTCGATCCGCAGCAAAGACCAGAACGGCACGTTCCAGGGCGGGATCTATCGCTCGAAAAACTGCGGCGACACCTGGGAATCGGCGATGGGCCAGGGCCTCAATACCGAGACCAAAACGGCCGACGAGTGGGCATACGGGCCCATTTCGCAGTATCGCCAGCTTTTGGCCAGCGACGCCAGGCCGCTGACCATCTACGCCCTGAACACCAGCACCGGTTTCCATCCGCCGCACAGCGATACGGTCTATCGCAGTGATGATGGCGGGCAGACCTGGCGTGCAACATACTTCCAGGATCCCCGCTTTAAGGATTTCAACGTTGCGCTCGACTGGGAGTTGGCCTCCTGCGGCCAGTCCTTCAAAGGTGGCGAGACGCCCTTCGGCGTCGCCATCTGCAACACCAATCCCGACCGCGTCATCCTCGTCCGCAACGAACCCCACATCACCCACGACGGCGGCAAGACGTGGTTCTCCGGCCACACCTACCCCGCGCCCGGCGAAAAGCCCGCCCCGCGCTCCGCCTGGATATGCAACGGCCTGGTCGTCACAACCACTTGGCACTTTTATACCGATCCATTCGAACCAAACCGACAGTACATCTGTTACACCGACATCGGCATGGCCCGCTCCATTGACGCCGGCAAGTCGTGGATCTGGTGGGATCCGAAATCGTGGTCGCCCTGGCGAAATACCTGCTACGAGATGGCGTTCGACCCGGAGATTCCCGGCAAGATATGGGGCGCATTCTCCGATGTGCATGACATCCCCAACGACAACATCATCTCCGAACGTCACGGCCATACGGGCCCCGGCGGCGTCTGCCTCTCGGTTGATTTTGGTGCATCATGGAAGAACGATACGCAGGGCCTGCCCGCCAAAGCAGTCACGTCGATCGTGCTCGACCCCAAGAGCCCCAAGAACTCGCGCACGCTCTACGCCAGCGTCTTTGAACGAGGGGTCTTCAAGTCGACCGATGATGGCAGAACATGGACGCTCAAGAAGACCGGTCTGGGCCATCCGGACAACCTGCGTGTCTACCGCGTGATCCTGCATCGCGATGGCACACTCTTCGCCAGCATCTGTGCCCGCCGACCCGCCGCCGGCCGGCCGCTCGCGCCTGAGGGTGTCGGCCTCTATCGCTCCAGGGATGGCGCAGAGACCTGGGAGAAGATCAGTGCTTCCAAGCCGCTGCTTTATATCAAGGACTTCTGCGTAGATCCCCGCGACAGCAAGCGCATTGTCCTGGGCGCTGCCGATGCCAACGGCGACCAGTCCGGCGGGCTCTATCTCAGCACTGACGGCGGAAACGCCTGGGGGCGCATTGGCCGCGAAGGCCCACAAACTTTCGGCGGCTATTTTCACCCGAAACGCGACGGCTGGATCTACATGACCCTCACCGAGGGCGCGCCGGGCGCTGGCCTCTGGCTCTCCCGCGACAATGGCAAGACCTGGCGGGCCTTCAATGAACTTCCCTTCTCCAACATTCAGCGCGTGGAATTCGACCCCGCCAACGACGACATGATTCATGTCACCACCTTTGGCGGCAGCGTGTGGAAAGGACCTGCGGCGCCTGTGGACCAGTGAATAGAGGGGATGTCTGGAACAGGGCGCGGCGTTGGATGTCAATATGACCTCACTTGCGCGCGCTGCGTTTTCCGCAGCCGGGCGGGGTCGCCCGGCCTACTACAGCCGGTCTATGCCGTTGAGCGCTGCCACGCGATATGCCTCGGCCATGGTGGGGTAGTTGAATGTCGTGTAGAGAAAGAAGTTCAGCGTGTTGTTGGGCGCAGGTTGGGCCATGATGGCGTGGCCGATGTGGATGATCTCTGAGGCGTTGTCGCCGAAACAGTGAATGCCCAGGATCTCCAGTGTATCGCGGTGGAAAAGAATCTTGAGCATGCCGGCCGTGTTTCCGGTGATCTGGGCGCGGGCGAGCGTGCGGAATTGTGCCTTGCCCGCTTCGTAAGGGATCTTCTCCGCCGTTAGCTGCGCCTCGGTGCGCCCCAGCGATGAGATCTCCGGAGTTGTGTAGATGCCGGTCGGGATATCGTTGACCAGGTGATATTCCGGCTTGCCCGAAACGATCAGCGTTGCCGCGAACCGCCCCTGGTCATAGGAAGCGGACGCCAGCGCGGGCACACCGATGATGTCGCCGGCCGCGAAGATGTGCGGATAGTACTGTTCACCGTCAGGACTGGCGTGCACCATCTGTCCCGAGCGTCCGACGATGGCCGCCTGACCGGTGAGGCGGGCTGCTCGCGCCACGTCCGCCGTGGCACTACTGGCCACACCTTCGGGCACCGGGCGTGTGATCCGAACTTGCAGATTCTCATTCACCTCGATCTGTCCGCGCGAATTGGGCACCACCGAAATCAGATCCAGCCCCAGCTTGTCCGAGTTTCCCGTCCGCCCGTTGGCAAACAGGAACACCTCCGCCTTGACCGACTTGCCAGACTTCAGGCGCACCTCGACACAACCTCCAGGATCATCCCCACCGCCGCCGTGAGCTGTTACCTGCTCGTATTCTTCGTTGTGCAGGATGCGGATGCCAGAGTCGGCAAAATGGAACGAGAGTGCGTCGGAGATCTCATCATCCAGAAACGCCAGGAGCTTGGCACGAGTGTCGATCAGCGTGACATGGATGCCCATGTTGTTGAGCATCGAGGCATACTCACACCCGATCACACCTGCCCCATAAATCACCGCCGACTTGGGTGTGAAGTTCATTTCCAGCAGTTTGTCCGAGTCGAGAATGCGCGGATGGGAAAAGTCGATATCCTTCGGCCGATAGGGACGTGAACCGGTAGCGATAATGATATTGTCGGCCGTGTAGTCATCTTCCGTGCCATCGGAAGCTGTGACGCGGATGGTATGTTCATCGGCAAAGCGGGCATGGCCGTGGTGTATGTGGACTCCGGTGTGGTGATAGAAACCCGCCCGAACCAATGTCTGTTTTTCCTCAATCGAGTGGGCATGGGCCAGCAGGCGGGGCAGATGGAAGCTGGCGAACGGCTCACGGTGTGAATACAGCGCATTCTGGTGGACAAGATTGATATGTTGGATGGCGGCGCGCAGTGCCTTGGAGGGGATGGTGGCCCAGTGGATCGATCCCCCGCCGACCTCGGCATACTGCTCGATTGCCGCCACCGATTTGCCGCCCTTGGCGGCTTTCATGGCCGCCCCCTCGCCGGCCGGTCCTGTTCCAATCACGATCACATCATAATGCGCATGCGGCATCCGAATGTCTCCTGTTAGGCGAAGAACTGATGCCCTGTACCTCGCGGCACAACTCGATTGCCTCGCGGATGCGCTTCAGCAACAGGTCCATGGTGCGGGCTTGTGTGTGGCATCCCGGTAGGCCCGGCACGCTGCCCACGAGCCAACCATCCTCATCGCGCTCGATCACAATATGGAAATCCTGCTTGTGTTTCATCCTGATATCCCATTCTATCGCAAGCGCTCAAGTGTACACCAGTACCCTTCGATCATTATATCCGTGCCGCCCATTGACTCCGCTCGTCCGCGCCGTAGCCTGTTGCCCGTCACGTTGCAGGTTCAACGTGCATCAGAGTCGGCTCCCCAGAGTAACAACACCATGGCAACACCGCATATCGGCGCACAGTTCATCATCTTCGGCCGGCAGTACAACGTTGACGAAGACTTCGACATCATCCTCGACCAGCTCGCGGCGGCCGGCTACGCGGCCATTGAAGCTTCCTACAAAGACCCCGCCCTGCTGCGGCAGAAGCTCATCAGCCGGGGCATGGTGTTCGCCGGCAGCCACGTCGGCCCGCGGGCGTTGCTGGAAAAGCTCCCCGAGCAAATCGACTTCCTGAAGAAAGCCCGGAGCTACGACATCTGCAACTCCGGCTGCCTGGACTGGAAGCACGATACTCTGGACAAGGTCGAAACCTCCATCAAGATCATCAATGATGCCGGCAAGAAACTCCGCGATGCCGGCATCCGCCTGCACTACCACAACCACGACTTCGAATTCTTGGTCCAGTTCAACGGCAAGCGCATCATCGACATCATGCTTGAGCAGTTCGATCCCAAGGCCGTCGATCTCTGCGTGGACGTGGCCTGGGTCCGCCGCGGCAACGATGACCCGGCCGCCTTCCTCAAGAAGCACGCCTCGCGCACCGGGTACCTCCACTTAAAGGACTTTGAGGCAGACGCCGAAGGCAAGTTTGTTCGCTGGTGCGAACTTGGCAGCGGCGCTGTGGACTACCGCGCCATCATGCCGGTGCTGCCAAGCCTGAACCAGGTGCAATTTGCGATCGTCGAGCAGGACCAGCCTTGCGGCAACGCCATGCTCAACATGGCCAACAGCCGTGCCTACCTGAAGAGCCTGGGGCTGTAGTGTCCCTCTGGTTGGTTAGGTTTGTCGCCCAGCGTGACTGACACAGGAGATCATTTTCCTGCACCGGTATATACAACCTTGTATTGTCTGCCGTTGGTCCTTGGGTCGGTGTTGTCCGATGTCGAAAAATAGATGGTCCTTGCCCCCCAGTGGCTCCACCGTCCCCGTCCGTCCGTGCGGATATCGGCGTGGGCTGAGTGTGCAGGTCCCAGGGATTTGCCATCCTCTAGCAGTGACAAATCGGAATGTCCTCCTCCCTGGTCGCTAGGCGAACCATGGGTGATGCCCACAGTGAAGCAGTGCCCGATTTCCGGCGCCATCGAAGCTGGAGGGATGACTTCGGCGAATGGCGCAGGTGGTTGATTGACACGAGGAACAGCCCATATCGCCGCCTCATCCATATTCGCTTTCTGCAGAGCAGCGATCGCATACGGTAGTGGCACAAAGTCGTGGATCGTTGATACGTAGACATTGTTCACATTCCACTGGCGCGCGGCAGTAACCATCTGTTCAAAATCGAGATTGCGAAGGTTCACCATGAAAGCAGGAGGCACCGGAACATTTCGTGGCAGGTTCAGACGCTGAAGCAGAGTAGCCAGCAGCGATGCATAACGCGCTTCTCCGGTCTGCTGATAGGCCAGAGCAGCAATGATCGTGGGCAGATAATCCACCTGGTTCCACGAACTCCTGGCCTGAGGTGCCAACGAGTCGGCCGCCTCGACTATGGCTTGTTTGAGCTTTGCGTGATCGGCGGGTGATGTACTGTATAGATAGTAGAGCAGGCTGACACTCGTATTTGAGACAAATCGAAAATGCGCCGGAGTTGAAAACGGCCAGCCGGTATCGGGATTAACCACAAGTTCCTGGCTCAGAAGCTCATCTGCTTTTTGTTTGAGTTTCGGGTCTCTGGTGATCTCCCACATTCGAATCAGACCGCCGATACGATCCTCGTTTTCGCTGGGCTCTCCGTCTAAATGATAGCGGGTGTATTCCTTCATCACGTCCATCACGCGTTCATCCCCGGTCAGCAGGTAGTAGTCAATTGCGCCGTGTGTGGCTGTTCCATAGCCTCGCACGCCGTTCCCCCAGTGCTGCTGATCGTGCCTGTGGCCGCCGCCTACCTGCTTGGGTTCCTCCATGCAGTAGTGGCAGGTGTCGATCTCCGTGACGTGCCGGCAAAGAGCTTCCGCAGTACGGAATGCTTCGTAGTCACCGCTTCGCAGGTATTGCAGGAATAGCGACTGCGTCAGGGTGCCATCGTTGCACTGCCAGCCAACGTAGCCCCGGCTGCACCAGGATTTGGCCGCCATATATCCGTAATGACTTGGTGTCTCGTATCCGTGGAACAGGTTGTCACCATAATCAATCATGCCGTCCCAGTGGAATGCGCGCTGATTGTGGCGAATCCATTCCAGGTCAACATTCTGAAGCCCTTCAAGGTGTGGATAATGTGTCGGGTCTTGAACAGCGAATGGACCGAACGCTCCGGATGCAGCGTAGTACTCCGAAGAACACTGCAGCACGAGCGGAGCATCCAGAGCAGCGATCATCTGTGGACCAGCATCCTCGGCGATTGCGCCAAAGCGCAGAACCATCTCGTGGGTCACACCGACACCTTCCCCGCCATAGGGCCAGAGGGTCAGGTCATAGTGATACTTGTTCTCCACCTCGTCATATCGGCGGCGAAAGTCCAGCACTTTGCCGCCGGCTTCTGGCCACAGGTAGACGCAGAGACCTTTGGCATCGGCACGCAGTTCCTTGGGATGCATCTGCCAGAAGTTGCGCAGGGCCAGGTGCATTGCGGACTTTGGACCAGCCAGACGAACCCAGCCTTTGGCTTCTGTGCCTTTCGCAGTTTCATTCCCATTGTTTGTAAGAGAATACTTGACTGCTTTGTCTTGGGTATAAGAAACCAGATGGTAGATTTTCTTCGGGCCGATCTCGGTCAGGCTGACGACATCGCCAGGCTTCATCGTTTGGTCATGCCGCTGGGATCCTCCGAAAGCACAAGTGCTGTATGAAGATTCTGGCATGCGAATCCACATGGCACGCAGGAAATCCTCCTTGGGTTTTCCCGCGTATACGAAGCTGTGCACAATGCGAAGCTCGGGTGATCCGGCATAAGCGTGAGCCCGGATGGCATACTGCAACAGGCGCCGACCGGACGTATTGACCAGCCAACCGCTAAGTTTCACTACAACGTGCAGACGGTTGGAGTTCTCGATCTCCACGTCGTAGTCACCGGAAGGGCCTGGCCCTGCGACAAAACGTTCCCGTAGACCACCGGTAGCATCGCGCAACCAATTCTCCTCTTCAGGTTCACCTGGAGGCTGATGCTCCACTTCTGCAACAAATTCACTGCCTCCATTGGCAACGAGCGTGTCCCACTTACCATCTTGATTGAGATCAGCCCAAACAGTCGTAGGCAGTCCAAAGACGGTCTTGCTGAATAGGAACCGCGCGGGACCGGTATCTACAATGAATCCCTCGGCATTTGAAGTTACCTTGACTTCCTTAGTCTGAGATTCAGGAGTAACGCCCGGCTGCAAGCGCAGTTTCACTTCGCCCAGTGCCGGCAGACTGACCTGGGTATCCACGAGGACCCACTTTATGCTGCCATCGTACCAGTGTGCAGTCGGCCGGATCTGGCATGGGAGTTCATTGCCTGCCATATCCAGGAGCCGTGCCTGATCGCACGTATTCAGTATTCCGCGGGCAAAAGGAACGCCTCCACGTACCGGAGCATTGACCTGAGGCGCTCCCGCATGGTTGCGGATAGACAGAGCAACTTCAGCGGCAGACACCTGACCGGTCAGGCAGGCCAGGAATGACATGAGCATCACCAGAGCGCGACTTCGCATTTGAATTCCATCTCCTTCGCACCTGGAGCGTCCCGGGGAAGGTAAGAATGATCATGAACATCATATGATGACACTCTCACAAGAGACACAAGGGGAGCATGCGCCAGCCCCGGTTGCACAAACCTTTTCTGCAGGCTGCTTACAAAGTTGCCCTCCACTACTTATGATGTCTGGCAAGGGATGATCACTTTCCTGTGTCATGTCTGCAAAGCGTCGCTCAGTATGGACGACGAATATGCAGGACGGCCGGTACGCTGTCCGACCTGCCAGGGCGTTGTGAAAGTGCCCCAGCGCGCCGCGGCCGCCGTGGCCGTTTCCCAAAGCCAGAATATGCGTCCGCCGGCGCCGCCGCCATTGGGCAGCTCTCGCGAAGCCGTTCGCCGCTTCGGGTTCAATTGCCCCTGGTGCAGCAGCCGCCTCGAAGCCACCATGCTCACGGCTGGCCAGCACGGCCAATGCCCCACCTGCGCCAACGATATCCGCATCCCCATCCTCGATCGCCACGGCCGGCTGATTGACCCCGATACCAACAAGATCGTCAAACCCGATCCCCATCCGGTTCACGCCTACGCGGCCGCCGGCGATCGCGCCCCAAAGATTCTGCACGACCGAACTGGGGCACTGACAATCCAGTGCGTCCGCTGCAACGCCTTGAACCCGGTGGCGGCCAACAGTTGCCGGGCCTGTGACGTTCCCTTCACGCTTGAAGGCACTATCCAGCGGGAGAAGGGCTCTACCAACGGCTATGCCACGACCTCGCTGGTCTTTGGCATTCTGGGCATTCCCACATGCTTGTTCTTCGTCCCCTCGATCCTGGCCATCGCCTTCGGCATCATTGCGCTGGTGCAGATCAATGCCGCCGGCGGCACCCAATCCCGTGGTACCGCCATCGCCGGCATCAGCCTGGGCGGCGTTGGCCTGCTCGTCAGTGCTGCCTATTACCTGCACTAGTTGACGTCCGCTGCTCAGCCCAGTGCAACCGCGTCAGCCACGTGCCTGTCAGCCACAATGTTGCTCCGCTGAAGAACCACGGCCAGGTCACGTGCAGCGCATACATCGGACCGGAGATGCTCGGGCCGACGATCCGTCCCAGCGTACCCACACCCTGGAAGAACCCCAGCGACATGCCCTGTTCGCCCTCCTTGCTGTGGTGGCTGGCCAGTGCCGAGATGGTCGGCTGGAACAGGCTGCGCCCGAATGCTGCGATCACCGCGCTGGTGCACAGCAGCCCCACGCTTGGATACCATGCCACACCCGCCGTCAGGATCGCCCCCAGGCCGTTGATGATCAGCCCCGCAATGCACAGCGCCCACTCGCTGTAGCGCTTCTGCAGCCGTCCGACCACGCCGCCCTGGGTGATCAGAATCACCACGCCTACCAGCAACAGGTAGTTGGCGACATCGCCTTCGGTGTAGCCCATGGTGCGATTCAGGAACAGCACGATCATCGCATCTACCGCGACAAAGGCGGTCATGGCGATGAACCACATCGCGTTGATCTTCATCAGCGGCTTATTGGCAAACAGCGGCGCGAACTGCTTCGGATTGAGGTAGTTCGCCGACGTCGTCGATGCCCGCCGCGGCGCCTCCTTCATCAAGGTAGCGCACATGGTCGCCGATATGCACGCCAATCCTGCCGCCACCCACGCCGGTACGCCGGGATCAAACCAGTGCGCCAGCTTTCCCCCAAGAAAGGGCCCCAGCGCAAATCCAAACCCAAATGCTGCACCCAGCATCCCCATGCCCTTTGTCCGGTTCTTGGGCGTCGTGATGTCCGCGATATAGGCCGAGGCGGCGGAGATATTCCCGGCCGTAATGCCGGCAATGATCCGCGCCAGATACAGCATTGCCAATCCCAGCAATAAGTTCCCCCATTGGTGTTCGCTGGTGAATGCCAGCAGTGCATACCCCAAGGCATTGCCGATTTGCGAGATCAGCAGCACCGGCCGGCGGCCAATGCGATCGGACAGTGCTCCCAAGGTCGGAGCGGCCACAAACTGGCAGATCGAAAACACAGCAAACAGCAGTCCCACCTGTACCGCCGATGCGCTAAAGCGCGTGGCATAGAACGGCAGCAGGGGAATGATGAGCCCAAACCCCAGCATGTCCACCAGCACCACGCCAAAGATCGTCAGCATCGCCCCCTTGGGAGGTTGCTGGCCATTGGGAAGCTCCGCTTGTTCGTTCGACTTCACTCCATCTGAGGACATGTCCTGATCTTATCCGCAAACGGATCGTTCGTCAGACATGGCCTAGCGCACCTCAAACCGCACACTGACAATCGCGGTGATCTACTTATCCAGACTGGTCGTGTCGTTGTTCCCTTCGGCGCCGGACCGTCCGCACTATACGGCACTGCAGATCAGTAGTTCACGCGCGGATCGATGCGGATGTTCTGCCGGCGGTCCGCGGAGATGTTCGCCCTGCGGTCGATCTCGCCATTGACGCGGGCATCATTATCATTGTTGACGCGCGTGTCATAGCGGCGATACGCGCCGCCGCCGCCATTCGGCTGGAAAACATCGCTGTAGTCGTCATTCCAGCCATTGAACTTATTGGGTCCGTAGTAGGACTGCTGCCAGCGCGGGTCGTTGGCGGTCAGTGGTGTGCCCGAGTCGACGGGCTGGCCGGCGCCGGTTGCCCCGGAATCCGGCGCGCCCGGAGTTGCCCGCGGCGCAATTGTGACTGCGCCCTGAGCCGCCCAACTGGCGCCGGGCGTGCCAGGAGCCGCCGGCTCCGGCAGAGCAGGACGCGGCGCGAAGTACTCTCCCAGTTTCTTCACCGCGTCGATGCGCTGGCGGAGATCATCCTTCAGAGCCTGTTCTTTCTGGTTCCATTCCAGATCGAACTGCTCGCGTGTCATCCCCTTCGCCTTGGCCTTCTCCCAGGTGCGCGCTTTGACGGCGCCAACCTGGGCGCTGAGCCAACCGGCGATCGCCTTGGCATCCTGCGTGGTCGGAGCGGTGGTGAGGATGTTGGCGGTACGCGGAGCGTGCGTTGCGGCCCACTGCTCATAGGCGTCGAATTGCCCGATGGAACTGAGGTAGACCTTCATGCGGGCGATGTCGTCGCGTTGGGTGTTGAGATAGAGGAACTGCTGCAGGTTGTAGTGCTGCAGGGCATCGAGTTCTCGCGAAAGTTGATCAGGCGTCATCTTTGCCAGTACCGGGTCGGCCAGTCGGGCGCCGCCCTGTTTGACGAACATGATCACGCCCTTGAACGCCTCGGCAAAAGTCATCTCTTTGCGCGGCGGAACCGCAGGACGGTTGATCCGGTAATCCTGGCTTTTGCCGATGTCGCCGATGAACGCTGTCATGGCATCGACGCGGCGGACGGCCAGGTCGCCATGATAGGTAAGCAGTTCACTCATCAGGTCGGCGGCCTGAGTGTTTGTGAGCAGATCCTCCGTCGCTTCTTGCGCACGCGCGGAACCGGCCATCACCACACAAAGTATGACAGCTACACACACACGCCAGATCATGGGTCACCTCTCCAAGAACGCCACCGGTACGCTCGTAGCGCACAACGTATTCTGACGCAGCGGGCCCGCAAGAACCTATGCGAAGCGTCTTGCTCCTATCCCAGCTTCTTCAGAAACTCCGCCAGGCGGTCGATGCCTTTGTCGATGTTCTGCATGCTGGTGGCGAAGCTCAGACGCACGTGCGTCTCAAAGCCCGAGTCATTGCCGGGAACCACCGCTACATGCGCCTGTTCCAGCAGGGCTGCGGCGAAGCTCACGGCTTCCTTGATCTGCGTATTCCCGGCCGTCTTGCCGAAGTATGCCGACACATTGGGGAAGCAGTAGAACGCGCCCTGCGGCCGGACGCAGGTGACCTTCGGCAGCGCTGAAAGCCGCTTCCACATGTGCTCGCCGCGCTTCTCAAACTCCTTGTGCATCGCCGCAACGCTCTGGGCGCCTTGCGGGTCGGTCAACGCCACGATCGCGGCCTGCTGTGTGAAGCTGGTGATGTGGCTGGTCATCTGGCTCTGCAGCTTGTTGATCGCATCGATCGCGGCCTTGGGCCCGCCGACGTAGCCGATGCGCCAACCAGTCATCGCAAAGGTCTTGGAATGGCAGTTGAAGGTCAGCGTCCGTTCAAACAGGCCGGGGGCCAGGTTGGCGAAGCTGGCGAACTTGATCCCGCCGTACATCAGTTTTTCGTAGATTTCATCGGAGAAGACGATGATGTTGGGGTGCTTCGCGATCACTTCCGCCAGCGCCTTAAGTTCCTCGGGCGTATAGGCATGCCCGGCCGGGTTCGAAGGTGAATTGATCAGAAACACCTTGGTCTTGGGCGTGATCGCCTGCTCGAGCTGCTTTGGAGTGATCTTGAAGCCATTGGCTTCTGCGCCGACGATGAACTTGCAGACGCCGCCGGCCAGTTTCACCTGCTCGGGATAGCTCACCCAGTAGGGGGCGGGGATGATCACTTCATCGCCGGGGTTGATGACCGCCATGAACGCCATGTACAGGCAGTGCTTGCCGCCGGCGCCGGTGGTGATGTTCTCGGGCTTATAGGCCAGGCCGTTCTCATTGTTGAACTTGGCGGCGATGGCGGCCTTGAGTTCGGGGATGCAGGGGGTCGGCGTGTATTTGGTCATCCCCTTGTCGAGGGCCTGTTTGCAGGCTTCCTTGATGAACGCCGGAGTATCAAAGTCCGGTTCGCCAGCGCCGAAGCCCACCACGTCAACGCCCTGCTTTTTCAGTGCATTGGCCATGGCACTGACCTTCAGGGTGATCGATTCCGAGACGAGCTGCATTCGATCTGCGATCTGCATAGTGGTGCTCCTGAGCGAATGGGGCAGCGGAGCCGACGGCCGCCGCGCCGCCTGATCGTTCCTCCACTGCACTCCTGCCAAGGTGGCAAAGTACTGATCGCCCCTCCCCTTTGCAAGCCTTGGCGAGGCACGCAGCCGTTCGGAAATTGGCCTGCCATTTCGTCGCATCGCGGCGGGCAATGATCCGTGCCGATGCGATGGTGACAGCTCCGCGTGGATGTGGATAAGTAAGCAGGTGCGCATCGTGTGCGCAGCTTGATACGGCATTACCTGCTCTTCCGGTAGGAGTTCTGGATGTTCAATTGAGAGAGAGCGATGGGCGCGCATAGGCAGGACTGAGGGGGCAGGGCTAGCTGATCCAGGCCCGCAGCCCCGGGGAGACAAAGCAGGCCTCGTACATGATCCGCGCCTCCTCACCTGCTTCGTCCGGGCTCATCCACGGGACATCCTCGGTGAGAATCAGCAGGATCTCGCGGGCACACAAGATCGCGTAACGCTGCGCGAAGCCCGGCCGGGCGAACATCTCCGGCCAGATCTCCCGAACCATGGCCGCCGTCCGGCGCAGCAGTTCCGGCCGGGAAAAGACGCATGGCAACTGCGGCTCTTGCGCCCCGGCCGCGGAGTGCAAGAGCGACATGAGGTCGATCTCCGGCAGGCCAATGATCGCATCATCGAAGTCCAAAAGGCCGGAGAACTCTCCCTCCTCCACCAGTATGTTGTTCCAGTGCACATCGTTGTGGACGACGGCCGCACGGGAGGAATCCATGACCGGCCATGCCGTCTCGATTTGCCGCTCCAGCGTCTCCAGCGGCACGACCGACTCACGCTGAGCGGCCTTGGCAAAGAGTTGGCGGAGTTGATCCCCAAATAGCTGCGGCCATGGCTCACACACGCCGCACAGTGAGAAGAGCCGAGGCTCGAACTGGTGCAACTTCTGTAACTCGGCGACAACGCCGCCGAAGATCTGCTGCCGCCGCCAGGGGGTGAGGTGCCGCCAGGAACTGCAGAGGGTCTCACCCGAAAGCACCTCGCAGACCATGACGTTGGCCGGGCAGAACTCGCGGCTGAAGTCCGTGGAGAGCACGCGCGGAGCACGGAGTTGTCCGCCGACCCGCTCGAGGATCTGGGCGGACTTGGGGAAACACTCGCCGTCAGCCCCGCGCCCGATTCGGATCGTGATCTCGCCATCTACGAAGAAAATGAGGTTGGCGGTATCGTCTGGGGCCTGGACAATGGATCCGGAGGGTCGCAGACCGGCCCGGCGGAGGATCCCGGGGATCAGGTCCAGCGGAGCGTCCAGTTTGGAGCTGCCTGTATCCATGTCGAAGAGACTAACAAGAAGGGACACAGAGGCCTAGCTCCTCTGTGTCGCGAACGCTGGCAGACGTTACGGTCCAGGGATATGCTTTGCCCATCACCGTGCCACGAACCATTGAGATGCTCATGCGCTCAAGAGCATGTCTCCAGTACTAAAGAGGCAGAGGGCAATATGGCAGATCATGCGTTTGGCTTGAAGACGGCGGCCGTCGTTGCTGGTCTGGCATGGCTGGCCGCCCTGTCGGCGACAGCCACGGCGAAGGGGTCGGAGGGCGCGGGGGGTTGGACACATGTGGGCGGGGACCCGGGCATGAGCAAGTACTGCCCGCAGAACATTGCCGGCGAGGTCAGGCAGGTTTACGTCAAGCGCTTCTGTGGGGCCTGGTCGGACAAGCCGCCGCAGCCCAACTACCACTATGCCAGCGCGGTGGTCATTCGCAACGGCACGGCCGCGGCGTTCACCAATGATGTGCAGAAGGACTACGAGATCTGGAGTGATGGGGTGACGCTGGTGCTGTTCGACTGGGCCACGGGGAAAACCACGGACAAGAGCGATGCGCCGGCCGGTCGGGCGTGGAAGAACGATCCGCAGAGGAATTACAGCTTCTACGTCGGTGAGCATCACGGGGAGATCGATTCGCACCACTACAGCAACTCGGTTTGCTGGGGTGATGATGGCCGATTCTATGCCAAGCGCGGCGGCGATCATTTCTGCGTGGGGGCGTACGACCCAGCCACCAAGACGTGGAAGAGGCTGGAAGTGATCAAGAGCGCCCCCAGTTCCAAGAACTGGGGCGGCGATGCCAGCGCGTTAATGACGAGTTGGAAGGACCTGGTGATCTATCATCCCGGCGATACACGCGATGAATCATCGTATATCGGGGTGGATGTTTCGGCGGCGGCGTGGACGGCCGACAAGCCGGGGGCCTGCAAGGTGGAGATCGGCCCGTTCCTGCCTACCAAGGACAAGAAGAATCTGCTGCGCTATTGCGATTATCCCAAGATCAACGCTGCGGGGATCTGCGTTGTGGCCGGGCAGATCTATGATGATGCCGGAGGGCTTAACATGGCGCTACAAGCCACGAGCCTGAGCGATGGGAAGCGGCTATGGGCCGCCCGGTTTGATGATGGGGGTCGAGGCGATTTTGGAGCGGCCGCCCCGGCGTTCTGGTGGCATAACAACAAGGCCAATGCCGGGTGGTCGGCCTATTACTTCCCGATTGGGCGGGTGTCCGATTACTGGCGATTCATCGCCACGGAAGATCTGTATCTCTTCTACCACGGCATGCAGTCGCAGACGCTCACGGCCGTCGATATCCGGGATGGTTCGGCGAAGTGGAAGCGTGAACTGGGCTCCGACCACCCGGTGATGGCCTGCCACGGCGATTTTCTATACGTCATTGGCGACAGGGCGCAGATGAAGTTGGACCTGCGGCATGGCGGCGAGGCCCTGTGGACGCGGACAAATCAGTTCGCCGGTGATGCCGGGTATGTCATGGGCGGCGAGGACCCGGTCTATCGCCCCATGGTGCTGACCGATGACACGTTGTGGTTTGTCGACGGCTCCAGCATCAGCGATCATCACAAGCTGATTGGCATGAAGACCAGCGACGGCAGCATCGTGCAGACGATCGATCTGAGGGCGCTGGTGGCGCAGAACGCCGGAGAGAGCCTGATTGCGGTCAATGACCTGGTGGCTTCGCAGGGCAAGCTTGGGGTTTTGATTGGCATCCAAAGCGAAAAGGAACCTCATGCCGGCGAACGGTGCAACCGCATCGTTTATCAGGACTTGTACGTGTTTTCCAAACCGTAAGAGCTTTGGATTCCATAAGCAACACTCTTGAGCTCGGTACGAAACCCGAGGCCTTCTGACGCGAAGACAGATTCCTCGATGCGGCCGTCCTGCACATCACTTTGACCCTCGCCAACGCGCCACAGCAGACGCTATAGTGTGGTTGGGGAACGCGCTGGATAAAGGGGAGGAGTCTATGACCAGGGAACAAGTCCGCCTCCAAGAGGCACGAGACCAGGGAACTGCGTGGAAGAAGTGGGGGCCTTACCTCAGCGAACGACAGTGGGGAACGGTCCGCGAAGACTACAGCGAAGGGGGCAACGCCTGGAACTATTTCACCCATGATCAGGCGCGCTCGCGCGCCTATCGCTGGGGAGAAGATGGGTTGGCCGGCATCTCCGATGACAGGCAACGCCTCTGCTTTGCCCTGGCACTCTGGAACGGCAAAGACCCGATCCTCAAGGAGCGCCTGTTCGGCCTGACCAACAGCGAAGGCAATCACGGCGAGGATGTCAAAGAGTACTACTTCTATCTCGACAGCACGCCGACGCACTCGTACATGAAGTATCTCTACAAGTACCCGCAGAGTGCCTTCCCCTACGATGACCTGGTCAAGACCAACGCCGGGCGCACGCGCGACCAGATGGAGTATGAACTGCTGTATACGGGCATCTTCGACGCGAATCGGTACTTCGATGTTTTTGTCGAATACGCCAAAGCGGGCGTCGAGGATGTGCTGATCCGGATCACGGCCGCCAACCGCGGCCCCGATGTTGCCGAACTGCACCTCCTGCCGACCCTCTGGTTCCGCAACGACTGGTCCTCCTGGATCTCCAAGCCCGGCCATAAACCACTGCTGCGGCAGACCCAGGGTCCCGACAGCGTCAGCACCGTCGCCGCCAGCCATCCATTGCTGGGAGAGTACAGCCTCTGGTGCGAAGGCGATGTGCCCCTGCTCTTTACCGAGAACGAAACCAACTACGAGCGCATCTTCCCCGGCCGGACCAGTGAGAGCCCATACGTCAAAGATGGCATCAACAACTGCATCGTGCAGAACCAGAGTTCCGCCGTGAACCCCGCCCGGCAAGGGACCAAGGTCGCCGCTCATTATCATCTGACCGTTGCGCCAGGGCAGTCGGTCACCGTGCGTCTTCGCCTCACCGCCAAGGCGCCCTCCGGGCACAGCGAACAGGCCCTGCCCTTCGCGCCTCAGTTCGACGCAACCTTCGCCACGCGCATCCATGAGGCGGATGACTTCTACCGCGCGGTGACACCATCTTCGATCTCCCCCGACGCGGCCAACGTCTTCCGCCAGGCCATTGCCGGCATGCTCTGGAGCAAGCAGTTCTACTTCTTCGACGCCGACCAGTGGCTGGACGAGCACCGCGCCAACCCCCTGCACGCCGGCAGCCGCGACTTCCGCAATCGCGAGTGGTTCCACATGATGAACCAGGACATCATCTCCATGCCCGACAAGTGGGAATATCCCTGGTACGCCGCCTGGGACCTGGCGTTCCACACGCTGCCGCTGTCGATCGTCGATCCCGACTTCGCGAAGGAGCAGATGGGCCTGATGCTTCGTGGCGTCTATCAGCATCCCAGCGGCCAGATGCCCGCCTATGAGTGGAACTTCAGCGATGTGAATCCGCCGGTCCACGCCTTTGCCACGCTCTTCCTGCACCGCACCGAGCAGGCACTTGGCTACAAACCGGACCTCGATTTCCTCAAGTCGGCGTTCAACAAGCTGACGCTGAACTTCACGTGGTGGGTGAACCGCAAAGACCGCCACGGCAAGAATGTGTTTGAAGGCGGCTTCCTCGGCCTGGATAACATCGGCATCTTCGACCGCAGCGCCCCCCTGCCCACGGGCGGCCACCTCGAACAGGCAGACGGCACCGCCTGGATGGCCCTGTTCAGCCAGAACATGTTCGAACTGGCGTACGAGCTGGCCGTCCACGACCGCACCTACGAGGACATGATCGTCAAGTTTGCAGAGCACTTCTACTATATCGCCGCCGCCATGAACCGACCCGGCCAGGAAGGCATGTGGGATGAGGAAGATGGCTTCTACTACGACCTGCTGCAACTCCCCGACGGCACCGCCACCCGGCTGAAGGTGCGCTCAATGGTGGGTCTGCTGCCTCTGTGCGCGACCACGGTTATCGAAGAGAGCCAGCGCCAATCGATTCCGCGGGCGACCGCCCAGATCGCCGAACGCCTGAGCCGAATGCCCGAGTTGCTGCAATCCATCCATCCCACCGGCGAGGATCACTTCGGCATCGCCAATCGCGGCATTGCCGCCCTGGTCACCCCTGAACGCCTCCGCCGGATCCTTACGAAAACGCTCGACGAGAACGAATTCCTGGGCCCCTGCGGCATCCGCTCCCTGTCCAAGTTCCACGAGCACCACCCCTACATCCTCCACGTCGATGGCCAGGAATACCGCGTCGACTACCTGCCGGCCGAGTCGAACACCGGCATGTTCGGAGGCAATTCCAACTGGCGCGGGCCCGTCTGGATGCCGGTGAACATCATGATCATCCGGGCTCTGCTGAACTTCTACATGTACTACGGCGACAACTTCAAGATCGAATGCCCCACGGGATCAGGCAGGCTGATGAACCTTTTTGAGGTCAGCAAGGAGATCGCCGATCGCCTCGCCAGCATCTTCCTGCGCGACCAGCAAGGCAGGCGACCCGTCTACGGCGGCACGGATAAGTTCCAGACCGATCCCCACTGGCGCGACTATCTCTTCTTCTTCGAATACTTCCACGGCGACAACGGCGCGGGACTGGGGGCCAACCACCAGACGGGCTGGACGGGCCTGGTTGCCAAGACCATCCAGTTGTTCGGCCGGCTGGATGCGAAGCAGCTCCTGGGTGCGGGCAAACACCATGCCTTTACGCACGCCCACGCCCACGCGCACGGCCGAGACCAGGTCGACATGACCCAGACCGATCCGGCCCGCCCGTTGAAGGCCACGCGCAAAGGTCGGGGGAATGCGGTGGAAACGCGATCCAAGACGGAGGCGCCGCCGCCGGGCCAAGCTGAGAGTGCGCGATCGGCGCTGCGTCCACGAGACGTGAGAGACTAGGCTGTGTCTACGCCGGCTTGTTTGCCGCAAGCCTTTGCCAACGGCCGCGGATGATCATCGGGCCGAGGCTTCGACAGGCGGCTCGTCAAGAGCCAGGCGCGGTCCGATGGTGACGGTGAAGCCGTTGACATTGACGCTTAGCGACTGGCCGTCAAGGGCGACGCGGCCGCCCAATGAATAGATGCGGTTCTTCCCTTCATGCCGCCAGGAGACCAGGCCGGCCATGCGCAGGATACTCAGGTGGTGGCTAACCCCGGGCTGAGGCATGCCGAGCTGCTCAACCAGCGAATTGACGTGGCGATTGTTCTGCGAGAGCCAGAACAGAATCTGGAGGCGGGTGGGATCGGCCAAAACCGAGAGCACAGACCCCAGTTGCTGGGATTCCTCTACTGTCATCGCCGTGGCAAAGCTTATCATGACGATCCTTCCTGCATTCGGAGCCGAATGGGCAGGCACGCACGCCATCGCGCCGAGGCGGAGGCAGACCACCACACGATCGCCGCGTGCAATCGAGCAAGAGGTTGCCAGTGCGTAGCCCTATGATGCGCGTGGCGCAGATCACGTTGACCTGCGGAGCGCCGCTGCCCATCCAGCTTGGAAACTATCCTAAACTGCGCCAGGGGCGAATGCCACGATGCCGCGACACGATCTTTGCAGATTTTCTTTTAGTACGATGTTCGGGTTGAGCGGGTCACTAGGCCCTGTCTGAAAAACCCATGGCCTCACGACGGCTTGGAATCGCCTCAGATGCAAGAAGCATTGGCGAAAGCTGGGTCCGTAGACCCTTTGAGCCGATGCGCCGCCGCAGATGAGGCGATTCCAAGCCGCCCGAAGGGTGGGCCGGAAAGGGCCTGTCTGCTTCGTTACTGCTCCTCGCCGTAGTATTCAAATACTGCTTCGTCGCAGTGCCTCGCATCCAGGCCCTTTCCGGCCCATCGTGGGGCCATGGGTTTTTCAGACAGGGCCTAGCGAAGTTGGTCGGTCCAGAAGTCGATGGCGCGGGAGAGGCTGTATTCGGAGAGGATGATTGCACGCCCGGCGGCGCCCATTTGTTGACGAAGCGCGGCGTCTTGCGCGATTGTGACGATGGCGGCGGGCCAGTCTTGCGGGCTGGCGGGGAGCAGGCCGGTCTGGCTATTACGAACAATCTGGCAATTGGCCCCCACCGGCGACGCGATCACCGGCAGAGCGCTGGCCATGTACTGGATGATCTTGAAGCCGCACTTACCCATGGCCCAGGCGTCGTCGGGAGTGGGGGCAATTCCAATGTCACCCTCGATCAGAGCGGCCGCTTCTCCGGTCAACGACCAGGGGATGTGGCGGATGGGAATGCGGGAGGAGTGCACGGCGGCGTCAGCAATGGTGATCAGCTCAAGAGGGATGGGACGATTGTGGGCCTGCTCGATGGCCGGGAGAAACTGCTGGAGATAGGGCAAGGTGGACTTGGAGCCGATCCAGACGAGATGGACGGGGGTGGCCGGGCGGTACTGCTTGATCTGGTAGTGATCGGGGTCAACGGTGGTGGGGAGGATGGCGCACTGGCACCCTTGGGCGGAAAACTGGGTCTGCAGATAGTCGTTGCCGACGACGGCGAGATCGAGGATGCGGGCGGTGGCGAGGAAGCGGCGCTGTTGCCGCCAGGCGGAGAAGCGGCTCGCGTCGTGAGCGGAGTACATGGTGGCATCGTCGATGTCGATCAGGACTCGTCGGGCATGACGACGGAGCACGCGCGCTTCCCAGGGATCGAGCATTTTGCGCTGGATGATGACGGTGTCGTACGGGCCGGCGGTGCGGGCGAGACGGTGGCGGCCGAAGATACCTTTGGGGCGAATCTGTACGTCGATGTCGATGCCGCGCTGCTGCAGGACGGGGAGCAGTTGCTCCCAGCGCAGGCGATAGGCAGCCTGGTTGGGGTTCGAGATGATCAGGAGGATGCGGGGCATTGCGATGTAGTGTACCGGGATGTGATGGTTTGTCAGCGAGCGGGAAGGTGCGTAGCGGATCGGGTACAATGCGCGGATGCGATGGCTTGTGATACTGGTTCTGTGGCTGCCGGCTATGGCATACGCCGCCGAGGGGGCGCAGGGCAAAGCGAGGGTGGCAGTGTTTCCGATTGCCGGGGAGGCTGCCGAGAGCATGCGCGAGCGGACGGGGTTTTCTCTGCGCGCCAAGCTGGACCGGAGCGGCAGCTATGACGTGGTGGATGGTCCGCGGATGCAGGATCTGCTGACGGAAAACAACACCAGCGTGACTCTGGCTTCGACGGCGCCGCAGGTGCGTGAGCTGGCGAAACAGGTGGATGCAGAGATCGCTCTATGGGGTGAACTGTCCGGTGAGAAACTGCAGATGAGAATCCTGGACCTGCGCATACCTGAGGCACAGGTACAGCAGATTGAGCGGGCGGTGAAGGAGCCGACGGATCTGCGCTTTGCAGTGGAACAGGTGCTGGAATCGATACAGGGGATGGGGGCATTTGAGCATCCGGTGGAGCAGCAGGTTTGGGATGATGACCTGTCGCGGCGGCTTTGGAAGGATGGGCCGGACCTGCTGGCAAATGGCGGTTTCTCCACGGCGGGCAAGTGGACGGGGATCTATCAGTCGGAGCTATACCCGGTGCCACTGCAGGATCAGATGCCTCCGGAGGACAAGGTGGCGATCGTGCGCAAGGCGGGGGAGGATGGTTCGGGCGCTCTGGTGCTGCATCTCTCGAAGTATTGTGCTGAAAACAACGGACTGGCAGCGCTTTCTGACCCGATCAGAATTAGGCCCGAGAGGCGGTATCGGCTGAGCTACAAGTACAAGAGCGATGGCCCGCGGGTGTTTGTTTTCGTAAAAGGATACACACTCTATGCCGGCCCGACGGGAAAGATGATGCAGCGCGAGATCTACCGAAGGCAAGCGCCGGTGCTCAAAGGAACGGATAACAAGTGGGTAACGATTGTGGATGACTTCAATCCGCAACACGTGACCCTGCCGGTGCAGGAACTGCGGGTGGACTTTTATACGTATCTGAATCCGGGGACAGTCGTGTTTGATGATGCGGTGCTGAAGGAAGTGGGAGCCCAGACGCGGAAAGGCAAGGATGATGCCATCAAACCAGTGGCAACGCGCCCGACAAACGCGAAGTGAGCTGGTCATTCCACCGGGCCTGGTGCAGACGTGGATCACTCAGCAGCATGAGGTGGCAACCCGCATGACGGAACTGCCCTATCCGGGTCTGCCACGTTTCGTCGCCGCGGCCGATGCGGCATTCAGCCTGGATGGGAAGATGTGCGTGGCCGTCGCAGTCGTATGGGATCGCGAGAAGACCGAGTTAGTTGAGCATGTCGTGGCACGGCGGCCGCTGGAGTTCCCGTATGTGCCGACGTTCCTGTCGTTCCGCGAGGGTGCAGCGCTGCAGGATGCGATTGCGATGCTGAAGCATGCATGGGAAGTGATCTGCTTTGATGGCCAGGGATTCGCCCATCCGCGGCGATGTGGGATCGCCACGCATATCAGCGTGATGCTGGATCGGCCGGGCATTGGCGTGGGCAAAAGCCGGCTATGCGGGCAGGCCAGAGATCCGGGGTTGAAGGCGGGCGCATGGTCGCCGCTAATCCATCGCCAGCAGCAGGTAGGGATCGCTCTGCGGACCAGGGATGGGGTCAAGCCGCTGTTTGTCAGCGTCGGGCATCGGATGGATATCGCATCAGCACGGCGGATTGTGCTGGCATGTGGTCGTGGATACCGGCTGCCCGAACCGATCAGGATCGCCGATCGGATCACGAAAGTGGAGCGGGCGAAGTAGATCCTCCTCCGTGGAAATGAGCCTACTTTGGCGCGGCCGGAGGAGCGCCGGCGGCGGCGAGCAATTGCTCGGCGGTCACGACGAGCTTTTCCATCTTCACGGGCTTGTTGAAGTAGGCGGCGACACCCAGGCTCGCGGCATAGTCCTTGTGCCGGCCACCAGGGTTGCCGGTAATCATGATCACGATGGGCTTGGAGCCGGGCGGCTTACGGGCTTTGACTTTTTCCAGGACCAGGAAGCCGGAGCGGCCGGGAAGCATCATGTCCAGGATCATCAGATCGGGAACATTCCTCTCGCACAACTCGACTGCCTTATTGCCGTTGCTGGCGGTTTCGATCACTGCACCCGTTGGCTCAAATGTGGCCTCAATGCTCGCAATGATATCCGGATCATCGTCCACCAGCAGAATCCGCTTGCCTTCGAGTGTTTTGTTCATAGTTGCTCCAATACCGCCTTGTTACCCCTTTCAAGGTAGCCTAACTGGCCTGCAATGCAATGCGAAATCCGGCACACTGGAAATCGGATGGCCCACGAACGAGAATTGCCTGCGGTTGAGCGAAAGAGAGGATAGACTTGTCCGTTTCGACGCAAACCGCTGATTCCGTTTCCTTCCTGCCCGATGCGCTACTCAAAGGCGCGCGAGAGCTTGGCGAGGCTTCCGCCCTGCCCAGCAGCGTGCATTATCAGACCACCGTCACAGACGATGGGGTCGAATATCGCTTTCCAAAGGGGACGCTGGATAGGTTTGCCTGGCTCTGGGCGGATTTCCTGCTGGATGGAAATCAGGCTGCGGTACTCATCTTGAGATTGCGCGAAGAAAGTGGCCGCGAGTTTGTCTTGACGTTCTCGATGCTCAACCAATGTCAGGCACGCTTGCGTCTGCCGCTCTGGGCGGTGAACCAGAACACATGGATGCTCGGCCGCGAAGGGGCGCTGCTCAAACGCCTGTGCGGCGGAGATCGCGTGGAACTGCAACACGTCAACTGCATCCAGCTCTGCCTGCTGCGGCACGGGCCTAAGCCAAGTTGCTGGAGCGTAACACCGCTCATCGCCACGATGGCCGAGCCGGCATTGCCGGAAGATCCGATCATGCCCGCCGGCCCTCTGCTCGATGCCATCGGGCAATCGACGCTGCACGACTGGCCCACCCGCACACCCAGCGGCGTGGCACTGCATCATCGGCTGAAGCAGCAGTTTGAAGATGCGGGCGCCGGACAATGGCCGGAGCACTTCTCGCGTTGGGGCGGCTGGAAGGCCAAACAGTTTGAAGCATCCGGGTTTTTCCGCACCCAGCATGATGGCCGCCGCTGGTGGCTGGTGGATCCCGATGGTTATGCCTTCTGGTCGGCCGGGCCGGACTGCGTGCTCATGTCTATCGACTCCTGCGTAGAGCACATTCACAAGGCCGCACGGTGGCTGCCCGCGATGAAAGGGCCCTTCCTGTCCGCGTGGAACGTACCGGGCAAGAGCGCGAACTATCTGGTGTCCAACTTCATCCGTGTCTTTGGCGCCCAGTGGCGCGAAAGCTGGACCAGGATCACGCTTTCGCAACTGAAGCGGATCGGCTTCAACACCGTGGCCAACTGGTCGGACTGGCGCATGGCGCAGGCAGCGGGATTCCCCTATGTCCGCCCGATGGAGTTCCAGCCGACGCGGACCAGGTGCATCTACCGTGACTTCCCCGATGTCTTTGCCCCGACGATGGAGATGGACGCCGCCGACTATGCCGCGCAGCTTCAGGCGCACGTGGGCGACCGCGCGTTCATCGGTTACTTCCTCATGAATGAGCCTACCTGGGGATTCGCCAGCGAGACACCCGCGGAGGGAATGCTCTTCAACACCGATACCTGCGCCTGCCGCGATGCCCTGGCGGCACATCTGCTTCAGCTCTATGGCACAGATGAGCAACTGAGCCAGTCCTGGCAGATGCAGATGACGCTGGATCGGGTGCGCCATGGCAAGTGGCACGGCCGGATCACTGACACCTGCCGCGCCGATCTGACGCGGTTTGCCACGGTAATGGCGCAACGCTACTTCACCATGCTCTGCGCAGCGTGCCGGAAGGTGGATCCCGATCACCTCAACCTGGGCGCCCGTTACTATACGGTACCGCCACAATGGGCTTTGGCAGGCATGAAGAGCTTCGACGTCTTCTCCATCAACTGCTATCGGCAGCGCGTGCCGTCCGAGCAGCTCCAGACGATCGTGGCGGCGACCGGCAAGCCCACATTGATCGGCGAATGGCATTTCGGCGCCCTGGATGCCGGACTGCCGGCCACCGGCATCGGTTTCGTGGGAAGCCAGGCGGATCGGGGACGAGCATACCGCGTATACCTGGAGACGGCTGCCGCCATCCCGGAATGCGTCGGGGTGCACTACTTCACGCTCTATGACCAGTCAGCGCTGGGACGCTACGATGGTGAGCACTACAACATCGGGTTCCTGGATGTGTGTAATCGACCTTACGAGCTGCTGGTGGAATCTGCACGGCGGAGCCACGAGCGAATGTATCAGGTTGCAGAGGGCGCTGCCGCAGCATGCGAGGATGCTCCGCAGTATTATCCGCCGCTATTTATGTGATCGGGCCCGCTTGCGCGCTGCCTGCTTACGGCGCGGCCCGATGCGGACCATCAGATTCTGCACCCAGAGGACCAGGTCAGAGGCGGAGTCGACATGCACCCGGCCATCGAGGCTGTAGTAGACCTGCTTGCCATCCCGGCGGTGGCCGACCACATTATTCATCCGCAACAGTGCCAGGTGATGCGACACGGTGGGCTGAGGCAACTTCAATGAATCGCAGATGTTTCCGACGTTCTTCTCGCCGTCAACCAAAGTCAGAAGAATCTGCAGCCTCGTCTTGTCGGAAAGGACTCCAAACAAGGAAGAGAGCTGCTCGAGGTCCTGTTCCGTCACATGCCGCATTGTCTTGGCCATAGCTGCCGCCCACATCATATCTTAAAAGGTGATTCTCAGAGCCAGAGGCTTATATCGGATCGGCCCAAACACGTCAAAGCATGGCTTGCCCCGGGCTCTGTCTGAAAAGCCCATCGCCCCACGATGGCAGCCCTGACCTGCGTGCAGGCGTGTTCTTCCGGACACGCCTGCATTGCTTGGAGGTCCCCGACATCCACATAGAGCACGACCGCGTATTGAGTAAGGGAGCGCACGGGGTACACTAACTCCATCAGCCACGTGGACCTGAGAAAGAAGGCATCGGGCAATGGCCACCAATAGCGCTCCAGCTTTTCCGAAGAAAGCCTGCGACTACCGCCTCGGCAACCGCTCCGCCCTCGAATGGGTCATCGACCAATACCAGGTCTATACCGATCCGCGCAGCAACATCACCTCCGACCCCAACCGCGAAGACGACTCCAAATACATCGTGCGCCTCGTCGGCCAGGTAATCCGCGTCGGCATCGAAACCATGAAGATCGTCAAGTCCCTTCCAGCCGACTACGCCCCGAAAACCGCAGAGTAACAACCGCGGATAACGCGGATAATCGCTGATAAAACCAAATCCTCTCCTCTTATCCGCGTCCTCCGCGAAATCCGCGGTCAAAATATCTTCTCAGCCGATCAAAGAGGACGGGGATCGATTCGCTGTGAAACCTGAGAACAAATTCGATTGAGAATGCGAAGTAAGCCGGGACCGGATCGCCCGCTCGACTTGTGCCAAGGACCAGCGGACTGTGGGGTGTTTGCGTCGGCGATGCGCTTAGCGGACTTCGATGAGTCTTTCGCCCTGTTCCAGGCGGGCTTCTATGGCAGGCAACCGGGGCTCGAGCCAGGCGAATAGGGCGCGGCGCGAGGCGAGGCGTTGCCTATCCGTAGCCAGACGATACGGGGAGCAGAACGACTGGCGCTAGCGCGGATGGGAAAGTCCTCATCCTTGGTGATGATGATCGCGTCATCGGCCAAGGAGCGTTGCCAGATGGTGTTGTCATCGGCCTGACGCAACCCGATTTCCGCAACATGCTGGGCCTCGTGTCCACGCGGCCCGAGCAGTCGGATCAGCACTGGCGGAAGTTGGGCGTCAATAATCCAGCGCACGATAAAGACGGCTTCTAGGCGGCCGCAGTGCCGACAAGAATGACGTGGTCGCTCTGTGCGGCGGCGTACTGCAGGCAGGCGTCAATGTCCTCGCTTTCCAAGTAAGGGAAGTCCTGCAGAATCTCCGCCTCCGGCACCCGGGCGGCCAGCATTTCGAGCACATCCTTAACGCGAATGCGCATCCCGCGAACGCACGGTCGCCCGCCGCACTGATTGGGGTTTATAGTGATGCGCTCAAGGTAGTTCATGCCTCCATTATAGCACGGGCGCAAGTGAAGGAAACGGGTCCGTTCCCTTCTCCAAGACATCGCAAACACGTAGCCACAAAACGCTCAAAACGCGCAAGACCACATCAGCACTGACCTGTGAGCTTCCGCTGATTTTCCCGGTAAAGAAAGCGGGCCTGGGAGGGCCTGGGCTCGAAGAATGCCGCCGGCGAGAGGAGAGGGTGACATCCCACATATTCGGCGGGGCGATAAACATATGAAGGCCGCGGGGGACATTTGGCCGGCAGATGACTTGCGTCGTCCGCCTCTACGTCCGAAACTAGCCGGCGTGCGCCGCGACCTTCTCGTCGGATAATCAGCTCCCCCGCCTGCCAAGAGAATCAGCCTACGGGCTCAAGCCGGATCGTCATCCTCAATGCCTTGAGCACGGCCGTCAGAGTAGAGAGTCGAGGGTTTCCCTTGGGCGAGAGCGCACGATAAAGGCTCTCGCGCTCAATTCCCGCCTGCTTCGCCACCCGCGCAAGTCCACCCCTTGCTTCTGAGACGTGGCGCAGAGCCATCAGCAGGACGGCCGGCTCCTGCGTGTCTTCGATGGCCGCATTCAGGTACTGTGCCGCGAAGTCGGGATCATCCCGCAACTCGCGGATGATCTCGGCATCGTTGGAAATGCTTGGCTTGTGTTTCATGGCTTGCCAACCCTTCGCCAGCACCTGGTTCATTCAGAAGATTGTAGCGCATAAGTTACAGTGGTCAAGAGATCGGAAAGAATCGGAAAGAGGGTCAAAGCATACTTCATCGGGCACTTGATCCTGCGCACCTCGCCCCGGTGCTGTTGTACGGGTGGTGGAACGCCTGCCGGTCGCTCTACTCCCCGGCTGCGGCCTTTCATGGTCCGCCTCATCTCCCGCCCACAATCCTGCCTTCGCCTTGGTCGCCTTCGATTTATCCACAAATCATCCACAAAAAAAGTGGAAAGATTTGTGGATTTCGTTAACCCCTTATCATTTCTTAACTTGCATTTTTGGCAGCCTCCAAACCACCCCTTATATAGAGAGACATATTTTTTCGCGCCTCGGATCTTTGACAACCGAATACCCGCACCACCCAACGCCCACGGATTGCCATCCGTGCGTCTACCCGGACGACACCCGTACGCCCCGCGCTTCCACGTATTACGCATCACGTACTACGTTCCCTTCCCCCGATGTCACACTTTGTCACAGATTGTCACACTTTTTTTCCGAGCGGTCCGTCACCTTCCAAACAGGCGGTGAATCAAAGTGGAACAAAACGGAACGTCGCCTTCCCCCGCCCCTTCTGACCTCCCGACCTCCGACCTCTTCGTTTCCGCAATCCGCTATTCCCCGGAGTTATCCACAATCACCCCGAACCTGCGCACCTCCTCCCCTAATCTTCACCTAACCACTTGTCTCCACAGCACTTGCCATATAGGGGGTACCCCGCTCCAGAACCTGCGCACCTGTCACTTATCCACAATCTCCCCGTGTCTCCTCTCTTCCCTTCCAGAAGCGCTCCCGGCGGCATACAGTGCTGGGTATGGCTGACCGGTTCATCAGCATTATCGTGCCGACACTCAACGAGGCGGAGAATATCCCGCTGCTGGTGCCGCGAGTCGCGGCGGCAATGGCCGGCCGGAAGTGGGAACTGCTGATTGTCGATGACAACAGCCGCGATGCCACCCCGCAGGTTTGTGTCGAGTTGGCAAGACAGTACCCGCTGCGGCTTCTGGTGCGCGAGAAACCCCGGCACGGGCTCAGCGGCGCGGTGCTGCATGGGTTTGCGCATGCCCAGGGCGATGTGCTGGTCTGCATGGATGCCGATCTGCAGCACCCGCCGGAAAAGATACCGGAGCTGGTCGATACAGTCGTCCAGGGCAATGCCGACTTTGCCCTGGGTTCACGCTACCAGCAGGGCGGCAGCATGGAAGGCGAATGGAGCGCCTTCCGCAGGCTCAATTCCTATGCCGCCACCGCCCTGGCTCGGCCATTCTCAGGCGGTGTGAAGGACCCGATGTCAGGCTTTTTCGCCCTGCAGCGCAGCACCTTTGAACGAGCCGGGCGGCTCTCGCCGCTGGGGTACAAGATCGCACTTGAACTGATGTGCAAGTGCCGTGTGCGCAAGGTGCAGGAAGTGCCAATCCATTTCGGATTGCGCCAGAAGGGACAGTCCAAGCTCAGCCTGAAACAGCAGTTCAACTATCTGCAGCACCTGAGCCGTTTGTATGATTTCACCTTCCCACGGCTCTCGCCGGTGCTGAAGTTCATGCTCGTGCTGGCAATTGGGATCAGCGCCGCTGCAGGGTCATTCGCTCTGGCGTCCCGCACAGGATTGAATCTTGTGGCCTGCGTCGGCATCGCCTACCTCGTGCATTTGGCGATCACGGCAGTGTTCCACGCGCGCTACATTCGCACCCAGCGCGAGTTCCTCATCACCACCCGACCATGGGCGGACTTCGGCCTAATCGCGCTGGGTGAACTTGCAGCGGTGCTGGCGACAGCGTGGTGGCTGGTGTGGCGGCTGCCTGACCCCGGGAAGTCCGAAGTATTCCTCGTCAGCTTCGCCGCCGGCACCGTGGCCCGATACATCCTGCGCAAGGAGTTGCTCCAGGACATCCGCGGCCTGCGGCAGGAGCTGCGCCTGGGTGACATCCAGCCGCAAGCCACAGGCCAGACCGATCCATCAGTGAAGGATCCGCAGAAGATTTGAGTGGTCGTCTGTCCAGAGCTGTACCCCCGGCTTCAGCCGCGCTGCGCGGCTGACCGTCCGCAGCGCTTCGATATCGAGTTTGCCTTTATCGCGGCTGAGGATCGCATACGTGGTGGGGTAGAACAGGCCGTCGTCCACCAGCGGCGGCGTATCGGAGATCACCACGGCCATGCCAAGTTGTTCTGCCGCCCGCGCCACCACCGGCTCCAGGTCCAGGTACGAATTGCTGATATGGACGGCAAGAATCCCGTCGGGTTTCAGGTGCCGCAAGTAGAGCTCAAACGCCTCGCGCGTCAGCAGGTGCACGGGAATCGAATCGCCGCTGAAAGCATCGAGCAGCAGCAGATCAAACTGCTGATTCGCCTGCCGCTCCATGCTGATCCGCGCATCACCCTCAACGATCTGCACCTCGACGGCGGTGTTGCGCAGGAACGTGAACTGCTTCCGAGCCACCTCGATGACCTGCGGATTGATCTCATAGATCGTCATCCGGTCGCCCGGTTGACCATAGGCGATGATCGCGCCGGCGCCCAGACCCACGACGCCGATCCACCGTGGCCGGTCGGCGGTCATTTGCATGAGCCGGCCAATTGCCGTCCCCGGCCAGTAGTACGACAGCGGCTCCTGCCAGCGTTTGGGGTCTTCGAATTGCAGCCCGTGGATGATTCCGCCATGGTACAACGCCCGAGTCGCCTGCATGGGATCACGCACGTTGGTGCGCTGTACAGTCAGTGCGCCATAGAAGCCGCGTTTCCGCGCCAGCAGCCGGCCGCCGAGGAGACTTCCGGAGGCATCCATCCATAGTGTGGCCGCGATCGCAACAGACACGACGCTGAGGGAAAACCATGCCCAGCTTGGCCGACCGCTGCGCATCGCACTGGTGGATGACCCCCACATGATCACCAGGCACACCAGGGCGCAGACCGCTATGGACAGATGCAGTTCCCACATCCCCTGGAACAGCAACGGCGCAATCACCGCCACGAATACGCCGCCCAGTGCCCCGCCCAGCGCCAACGACAGATAGAATCGACTCAGATGACGCGAGGAGGGGCGAATGCGATAGAGTTCGCCGTGGCAGATCATGCATCCGGCGAACAATAGCATCGAATAGATCAGCACCTGGACGGGCAAGCCAAGTTTGGTCCGCTGCACCATGACCAAGCCGCAGAGCACGAGCATCGCTGTTCCGTAGATGGGAATGTACAGATCGCGCCGATACGCCCGCGGATACTCGAAACACAAGATGAACGAGAGAAGGTAGATCGCCAGCGGCAGAATCCAGAGAAAGGGGATCGGCGCAACATCCTGAGTGAGCGTGGCCGTGACCGCCAGCAGCATCACCGATGGAATCATCGGCAACAGGATCCACGCCACCATCGACCAGCGCGACGCCGACGCCGACTGGTCGGCAGTCGCCGCGGGAGCCTCAACCTGTGACGGTACGGTACTGGCGATCAGGGCACAGACCGCGCACAGCAACCCGAACACCGCCAACGCCCCCGACCACACCCACGCCTGCATGCGCAGCCCGACCAGCGGCTCCATGATCAGCGGATATGCCAGCAGCCCCGCCATCGAGCCGACATTGGATAGTGCATAGAGCCGGTAAGGCGATGAATCAGGATGCAGCCGCGCCCACCAGGCCTGCACCAGCGTTCCCGTCGCGGAGAGCAGCAGGAAGGGAAGCCCGGCCGTTACCGATAAAACCAGCAGCACCTGCACAATCGGGTTGACATCGGGCGACGGCAGGAGCCGCAGGGGCGGGATCACCGGCAAAACCGCAACTGCCAGCACGATCAGAGCAAGGTGGACGCCAAACTGGCTCTTACGCCCAAGCCGCGTGATGCCCACGTGGGCGTAGGCATAGCCAGCCAGGAGCACCACCTGGAAGAACAGCATGCAGGTGGTCCAGACTGACGCCCCGCCGCCGAACCACGGCAGAATGGACTTGGCCACCAATGGCTCAAGGAGAAACAGCAGGAACGCGCTGAAGAACACGCACGCCGCCAGTAACCATTTCGATGCTCGATGGACAACGCCTGTCACAGACGCCATCATCGGCGGCCCGCGTCGGATTACAATACTGGGGTGCTGCTTGTCAGGTTGGCAGATGCTCGGCCGGTAGAACATCAGCCGCGGCGTATTGTAGAATACAGAGTATGGCGATTCGGTTGTGTACATGGCTTTGGCGCGGGCTCATTGCTTTGGTGTTCCTGACGGCGGTCTGGTCGAAGTGGAACACCGGGTTCGAGTCTCTGAACCCGACGTCCATCTACGATCGCTGGATTGCCGGCAGTCCGGTGCGGCATTACGCGATTCTGTCGGCCGAAGTGCTGGCGGCCGTGTGGATTCTCAGCGGACTGAGGCTGCGCTGGGCGGCGGTCTATACAGCGACGATGCTGACGATCTATATCGTCGTGCTCGCTGTCGCGATCGCAGACCCCAATCCGAAGGTGTGCGATTGCGGTGTGCGACCAGTCTTTCCGGAGGACGATGCGCGGATGATGCGGGTGAATCTTGCCATCGGGATCGTCCGCAACGTCATCCTGATGCTGGGATGCGGATGGATATGGCTCTTCGGCGAAGAGCCGGTCAGGCCTGCTGCCGCACCGCCCGCGCCGCCCGCGCCTCCTGCGCCAGCCGCCTGAGGATGCCATCGGGCTCGCGCACGCCAATGGCCGCGATTGTATCCGCGCGCGCCTGGGTATCGGACACCGCGTACATGCGCAATTCATCGGCATTGCCCGACGGGCGGATGTGAGCAACGTCCCCATTGGCAAAGCCAAGCCGCACACCGTCGATGTAGTTCAGCCGGACTATGGCATCGAAACCATCCCCAGATGTGAACAATGTCGCCAGCTCTTCGCGAATAGCCAGCAGCGGCTGGGTGACCACGGGCACCGGGGTAATCGGCCGGCCGGCATCATCGAACAGGCGGACATCGCCATCGGCAAAGATGGCTTCCTTGATCGCGGGCTGGGCTGGCGAAAACTTCTGAACAATCGCCATGCCCGTCGCGCGCGGGATATTGCGAAGCAGCGCTGCCCTGCTGAACCGCGGAGGAAGCCGGCGAAACAGGTCAATCACGGAGATGCCCTGCTGTCTGGCCGAAGCGAGCACGGCGATGATCGGCAGCAGGGCATCGCGCGTGGGCAGGGCGCGAAGGGTTTTGCCGTCGCGGGCGATATCCGAGCCGGTGAGGAACCCTCCATTGGCTTCCCAGCCGCAGATCGCCTTGCGGCCCTTGGCGCGAGCTTGCTCCATGGCAACGATGAGATGTGGAGAGCCGATGCGTGTCCTGGGCTCAACCATGTTCTTGAGTGAACCACGGTCGACAGCATCATTGCAACTGATCGGAACCACTACGGCATCCGCGCCCAGAAACTCTGCGACGATCATGCCCACCAGATCTCCTCCGAAAAAGCGGACTTTGCCGCCCTGCTGCTGCGATTTTTCGATCCCGAGAATCAGCGGGCGATCGCTGTCGCCATCCGTGGAAACCACGGCATCGAAGGGGCCGCTGGTCTTCCAGTGCTGGTCAACCAGGTGCTGCACCACACCCAGTTGGGCGGCGTCGATCGCTTCGGTATCGATCGGGACGAACGTGTCGGAGCGGCCGGCCGGGGTGACCGTTGCACCGAGTTTCCGCAGTATCTCAACCAGCAGGTCGCGGCCGACGGCGGAGTGCTGGTAGGCCAGCAGGTTCACGCCGCGAAGGGCATCGGGGCCGAAGAAATCGGTGTAGCGGCGGATGTAACCCTCGCGGGCGGCCGGGTTCTCCGGGGGCAGCGGCCGAGAACCACCCTTGAACATTCCCTGCGAATCAAAGAGCGATGCGGTGGCCGGCTGGGCATAGATCCGCTGACGTACCTGCTCAACTCTCGCGTTGATTGGGCCTTCATCCTTCTTGAGCAGCTCGCCCTTGGCGCTGTTGGTCTTGTAGCCGTTGCGCTCAAACGGGATGTGGCTGCCGGTGATCATGATGCTGCCCTTGCCATGCACCAGGGCATGGAAGGTCAGGGCCGGGGTGGGCAGAGCGCCAAGGTTTATGCACTTCATGCCGGCATCGCCGATCGCTTGCACAACCGCCTGGGCAAGTTCCCCGCGATTGCCCTGGTCGGCCGCGATGCGCGTGGAACTGGGTCGCAGGTCATAGGCGATGAAGAATTGGTCGCCCTTGCGGATGCCGCCGGCGCCGGCCGGTTGCGACTGCAGATACTCCAGTTCAGCCAGGGCATTGATGTAGATCTCAAGCTGGGTGAGGTGGATAACTTCGCCGCGCCGGCCGCTGGTGCCGAACTTCAGCACCTGGGGCTCATAGGCCAGGCTGTCGCGAAGCGTCCTGCCGGGTTGGTCTGCGGTAGCGCTCATGGACAGAGTTATACCGTGGAGGGCCGCGGCACGTCACGCCAGACTGCGAACAGACGCTCTGCCTCACCGCGAGAGATCCCATTGATTCGAGACTCGGGTCTGCGCGGGCGTGAAAACAGATCCGTTTTGCTTGTTTCTTGCTACTTTGGGCTATAGCAGACGCGTCCATAGGCACAATCGCCCCAAATCGGGCGGCGAGGGGTATCGCTGGGAGCGGAAATACGGTAGGGGTATAGTTTGGCAGACAGGAAACCTATGATCTATAGCCGATTCGGAACCCAGTTAACGCTGCTGAGCAAGCAGGAAGGCAGCGGGCGGCTGTCGATCCAGGCGACGGCCCAAGGTACGCCGGATATCCGTCATTACCATGTTGGTGATCTGACGGCCGATGCGGGAGCGTCCGAGATCGACGCGGCCATCGCGAACCTGCCGTGGAAAGTCATCCAGAAGAAAGAGAAGCGTGTCGAATGAAGCATAAAGTCGGACAACTCGTCTTGAACAATAAGCTGGGCGTGGGCAAAGTGCTGGAGGTCAGGGGTGACAACGTCACCGTCTACTTCAAGGACCAGAGCGAGAACCCGCGGATCATCAACGTCGCGGTGGTGCCCATGACGATCGCTAAGGACCAGGATGATCCGTGCTTTGAAGAGGCGAACATGCCCAAGAAGCTCGGCAAGAAGATGCCGGCGAGGAAGAGAGCAACCAGGCAACTGACCGGTGTTCCCGGACAGGCTTGAACCATTGGTGAGGTACCGCACCGAAGCAAGGGCTAAAGCAACGGCCGCATCAGGTGAGTGACAATTTAGCAGGACAGGTAAATGGCGCAAGACAGCAAGACACGCGAGAAGCAGGCAGTACCGACCAGCCCGGCGGCCGAGGATCTCTCCGACGCGATCGTGCGGGCGGTGGAGCGCCTACCCGACGAGGAAGTCAGGACCGTGCGGGTATTCGGGAACTGCTACCGGTGCAACTGGTGGGTACAGGATCGGACCAGGCAGACCATGCTGGCCCTGCGCACCGGGACCATCAGAAAGAGCCGCTTCCTTCGGGCAACCAGAACCGGCGACAAACTGGTGATCGAAGATGTAAGCCGCAACTGATCTTCGTGATCTTCATCGGCGGGCTGCCCTGGTTCTGGCGAGGTGGCAGGGGCCGATGTGTTGCACGTCGCTCTTGAGCGCTCTTCCCCAGCGCTCTTCCCCAGCCGTTGACGTCCGCTGGCCTCTGAGCGACCATGCGGGGCTGGAGTTGAGTTTGATATGTGGAAGCTGATGTTGGGATGGATTGTATGCGCTGTGGCGATGTTGGCGCCGATCGGGTCGTTGCGGGCGCAGGATGCGCCAAGCAATGAACCATCGTCTGGCGGATCGGCCAGATCTCGGGACACAATCTCCATTTCATTGCCGGATCAAACGAAGTTGCCATCTTCGCCTGGCTACTTCTGCTTTGACGTTCAGGTTTCCGTGGGGCAGAAGCAGTTCCCCATGACGGTCAATCTCTTTCTCCCGGCGAACTATTTCAAAAGCAATGAGCCGTTCCCCATCGTTGTTGGTCTGCACAATGAAGATGGCAACGGCAGAGGAAGCGACGTGGCCGGTGAGGGAATCGCATCCTTGTGGGCTTCTGACCGGTGGGATCATCGCGATGCCGAAGCGCGCAGCAATCTTCCGAAGGTGACGCTTCGCAAGACGGCACGATTCATCGGCATCGCCCCGCAGTGCCCTGTTGGGTATACATTTCCGCGCGAGCCCATGCCGCGGATCCTTGGTGAACTGGTGAGCCGGATTGGCGATGCCTATCGTACGGACCCCGGGCGGGCGTACCTGACTGGATTCAGCTATGGAGGGACGTGTTGCTGGCTGATCGCCGAACAAATGCCCGGCCGGTTTGCCGCCATCGCGCCGATTTCCAGCCGAAATACCCCCGATCCCGTGCAGACGGCGCAGAATCTGAAGGACCTGCCGATCTATCTCGCCTGCGGCGAGCAGGAGTGGGCATATAGTACCTGCGAGATGATGAAGGCGGCACTGCAGGAAGCGAACCATGCGGATTTTGTCTACCGGGTTTTCCCTGACGGCACGCATTGGTGCTATCCCTCGGTGTACAGTGACCCCGAGTTCTGGAAGTGGCTGTTTTCCAAGCGACGGAAGCCCGCGCAATAAAATAGCAATAAAAGGGGTCGGGAGTCTTTGAAAAAGACTCCCGACCCCTTTGTTTTCCTGAGATAGAGCCTTTGCTATGCTGAAGTGTCTGTACAGGTATGTTTATATTGTGTGCGCTGCTGCGACGTTGGCGCCGATGGGCTCGCTGCCAGCGCGGGCTGCGCCGAGCGAGCAGCTGGCATCTGCAGCATCGGCGGTTGCTTCCGAGGCGGTCGCCGTGGTGCTGCCGGATTCTTCCAAGTTGCCATCGTCGCCTGGCTTCTTCTGTCTGGACGCCAAGGTCACGATCGGCGCTAAGCAGTTTCCAATGACGTTCGGCCTGTTCCTGCCCGCGAACTATTTCGCCAGCAAGGAGGCATTCCCCATTGTTGTCGCCTTGCATACCGAAGGTCCCAAAGGCCTCGGAGGGGCGGGCCTGGTGCGCGAAGGGCTGGCGTCCCTCTGGGTCGCCGATCGCTGGGATCGGCGAGATGCTGAAGCGCGATCCAATCTGCCGAAACTTACCCTTCGTAAGAATGCCATGTTTGTTGGCATCGCCCCCCAGTGCCCCACAGAGTATGAGTTTGGAGACCGGCCGATGCCGCAGATCATCGCCGAACTGGTGACGCAGGTTGGCAAGGCGTATCGCACCGATCCTGAGCGCGCCTATCTCACTGGCTTCAGCTATGGCGGCACCAGTTGCTGGTTGGTTGCCGAACAGGTGCCCGGCCGTTTCGCCGCCATCGCGCCGATATCCAGTCGAAACACGCCCGACCCCGCGCAGACGGCGCAGCGGCTCAAGGATCTGCCCATCTACCTTGCCTGTGGCGTGCACGAGTGGGCCTTCTCCACCTGTGAGATGATGAAGGCCGCGCTCGAGCAGACCCGCCACCCGGATTACGTGTACCGCGTCGTTCCGGATGGAACACACTGGTGTTATCCCACGATTTACAATGACCCTGAGTTCTGGACGTGGCTCTTTTCCAAACGGCGCAAACAGCAATAAAGGGGCCGGGAGTCTTTTTAAAAGACTCCCGACCCCTTTATATTAGCGATGCCCTCCTCCCCTGCCGCCACCCGACATGCCCCCTCCTCCGCCAGACCAGCGCTCGCCTGAGGACCCTGAGAACCCCGAGGACATTGTCGGACCATCCGATCGAGACCGGACCTCGTGGCTGAACGCCTCACCGCCACCGCCACGACTGACCGACGGGACAGCAGGTGACCACGCCGCCCTTCCCGGGCTGGGCGAGCCGATCATGGCGGGCATACTCGGTCGCCGCTCGATCGGGACACCGCCATACGAATGGTTCTCACCGGACAGGATTCGGCCGGATGGTGCTGCCGGGGAGAACTCTCTGGGTCCTGCGGGCCAAGCCACAATTCTGGTGCCGCCACCCCACTTCCCAACGTCGCCGGATCGGACTGGCTGCGGTCCAGATGGCGGCAATGCAGCCACCGGATTGCCATGGCCAACCGGCGCCATCACGAAGCCACCATGGGCGCTGGATTGATTGCCCGGGAATCTGCCGTGGTTGAAGAAGTTTGCATCAGCCAGGTGGTTGAAGAAGTGTGCATCACCTATTCGAGCGCGGTCCCCGCCATGGAAGCCGCCAAAATCGTGGTCGTGGTCATGCCTGAAGAACGCCTCGCGGCAGTGGCTATCGACGATGATGAAACTGCTGCAGGTTGGCCACCACCAGTAGTTGCTGTGCAGGTCGCACGGATACCAATAGGGTGCGGCGTAGACAACTGATGAGTAGTACGGCATCTCATAGGTTGGCGGATAGCTCGTGCTCAGCGGAGCCGGTACGTACGTAGGTTCCAGCGCGGTCTGGTCGCTTGGCGCCATGGCAGCGGGCGCCGGTGGCGCGACGGTCGCGGGTTGGGTTGTTGCAGTCGGCGCCTGCGCAAGGCGCTGGTATGCACTCAAGGCACCTTGGTAGGCCTGGGCATACTCCGGTTTGCCGCTGAGCTTGTTGCGAATATGGTCTACGGCCACTCGCGTCTCGGCGGACACGACGGCTTTGTCCGGCCGGCTATCCGCCCAGGCGACGATCTGCGCCCCGGTTCTCTGGGTAAAGGGATCATCCGGCGCCAGTTGAGCCGCCGCGGCGACGTCCGTGGCCGCGGCATCCATCTGGTCGCGCTTAGCGGCCAGGTAACCCACTACCGCCCATGCCACTCCATCTTGGGGCGAACGCACGAGCAGATCCTGAGCCTGCTGATTCGCCATCTCCGGCAAACCGAACTCGGCCATTCGATGGACATACGCCAGTTGTATAGCGACATCGGTTGGTGCAACAGCCCGGGCCTGAGCATATGCCTGGATTGCGCTGGAAGGCTCCTGCGCTTCTCTGATCTGCTGGATCAGCACATCGACCGGCCTGGGCTGCTGCACCGGAATCGGTTCAGCGGGGCGCGTGGCAGGCCCCTGAGCCCCGGCAAAAGTCGGCATTACCACCACGCCTCCTGCTACAAAACACGCAAGCAAACGCGTGGGTTTCATGATAACTCCCCCGAAAATCCATTATATGCCTCCAAGCCCCAAAAAGCGTGCGAAAAGTGTCAAAACCCGTCATTCCAGCATTAAAAAGGGGTCGGGAGTCTTTAAAAAAGACTCCCGACCCCTTTAATTCGAATCTGGAGGCAATCAGGCTTTCTTCTGCTCCTTCACCCAGGTGTCCTTGAGCGTCACGGAACGGTTGAAAACCGGGTTGCCCGGTGTTGATTCCACCGTATCGCAGACGAAGTAGCCCAGGCGCTCAAACTGGAAGCGCTCATCCGCGTTCGCAGCCTTCAGGCTCGGCTCAAGTTGCGCTGAGGGGATCACCTCCAGCGACTTGGGATTCAGGTTATCCAGGAACGTCTTGCCCTCGGGCACATCACCGGGATTGCTCGTGTTGAACAGCCGATCATAGAGCCGCACTTCGGCCGGGTGGGCGTGCTGCGCTGAGACCCAGTGAATCGTGGCCTTTACCTTACGCTTGTCCGGTGCATCGCCGCCGCGGGTGGCCGGGTCGTATGTGCAATGTACCGCTACCACCTTGCCCGCGGCATCCTTGTCCACGCTGGCACATTTCACGAAATAGGCATAGCGCAGGCGCACCTCAATCCCCGGCGATAGCCGGAAATACTTCGGCGGCGGGTTCTCCATGAAGTCATCCTGCTCAATGTAGAGCACTCTGGAGAACGGCACCTTGCGCACGCCGGCCGACGGATCTTCCGGGTTGTTGACCGCATCGAGTTCCTCGGTCTGCCCTTCGGGGTAATTGTCGATAATGACCTTGATCGGCCGGAGGACGGCCATCCGACGGGGCGCACGCTTGTTCAGATCTTCGCGCAGGGCATTTTCGAGCCGGCCGAAATCGATCACAGACTCAAACTTCGTCACTCCCACCTCTTTGACGAAGTTCCGGATCGCTTCGGGCGTGTAGCCGCGGCGACGGAAGGCCCGCAGCGTGCTCATGCGCGGGTCATCCCAGCCGTTAACATGCTTCTCTTTAACGAGTTGCGCCAATTTCCGCTTGCTTGTCAGGGTATAGGTGAGATTCAGCCGGGCAAACTCATTCTGCCGCGGCCGATAACTGATCCCCGCCGGCCGACATCCGATTGCGATCAGAGTGTCGATATACCAGTCATACAGGGGTCGATGTATCTCGAACTCGAGGGTACACAGCGAGTGCGTGATACCCTCAATCCAGTCCGACTGCCCATGCGCCCAGTCATAGGTAGGGTAGACGCACCATTTGTCTCCCGTATGGGGGTGTGTGGCATGGACAATCCGGTACATCACCGGATCGCGCATGTTGATATTGGGCAGAGACATGTCGATCTTGGCCCGCAGCGTCCGTATCCCGTCAGGGAACTCGCCCTTGCGCATGCGGTCGAACAGGTCCAGGTTCTCCTGGACGGAGCGATTGCGGAATGGCGAATCCTTCCCCGGCGCCGTCAAGGTGCCGCGGTACTGGGTGATCTGATCGGCGGTCAAATCGCATACAAAGGCTTTACCAGCCTTGATTAACGCCACGGCCCACTCGTAGAGCTGCTCAAAGTAATCGGAGGCATTATAGAAATGCGTACCCCAATCGTATCCCAGCCAGTGGATGTCATCCTGGATGGATTTGATGTACTCCATCTCTTCCTTCTCAGGATTGGTGTCATCCATGCGAAGGTGGCACCGGCCGGCAAACTCGGCCGCAATGCCAAAATCGATGCAAATCGCCTTGGCATGTCCGATATGTAAGTAGCCATTAGGTTCCGGAGGGAAGCGAGTAATAACTTTGCCCTCGTTGCGCCCCTGCTGGACATCCGTGGTGACGATTTCGCGAATGAAGTCCACCGATGGCAGGGAAGAGGGAGTTTTGCTGTCCATAGGGATGGCTATCTTACCGGAAATAGCGAGGTTGGGAACAGCCAGGCAATGCGCATTACTTGCGGGGTGGGAGCTTGCGCGTCCCTATTGAAAAAAAAATCTCAGGATTTTTCTTGCACTACGCACCGGGGCTGGTAATGTAGCGTAGTATAGGAAAGAGGCTTCGGCTATTGAGTGTGCGTGGCCGGAGCGGATAGCTGGTAACGAACGGGATATCTCATATCACAACCGTTTGTTGACTTACTATCCGGTTTTCACATTTGGAAGTTCGCTTCGGCGGTGTTCGCCGAGCTATTTCATATCTCATGTGGTGTTCACCGGAGTGTTTGTGCGCGTGTAGTGCAGGCGGAGCCGAGAAGAGGCTGAACTAACAGCAGCACTCATCTCATACGTCATACCGTAATCGGTACCTCCAGCGCGAAACGAGCAGATCACAAAGGTGACATATCTCGAAAGGAGCTTCATATGAAGCGCCGTGGATTTACGCTTGTGGAACTGCTTGTTGTGATCGGCATCATCGCGTTGCTGATCTCGATTCTGCTGCCCTCACTGGCTCGTGCCCGTGAAAAGGCCAACCAGATCAAGTGCGCCAGCAACCTGCGCCAGATCGGCCAGGCCATGCAACTTTATGCCCAGGACAACCTGCGTCTGGGTGGTCAATTCCCTCGCCTGATGTATCGTCCGTATGCATCGCTCCCTGCCAAGGGCGCCGGCACATCGACGAACACGCAGATCAACATCGTTGACAGCACCGGTTCAGACGTGATGAGCAATGCGGATCGCACCGCTGGTGGGTACGGAGCCGTGTTGCCATGCTTCGGCGGCTTTAACCCGAACAACGATCCGTTCACCAACTGCAATGGTGCTGGCATTTGGGGCCATGACCCCTACAGCAACATCGTCCCGGCCGTTGGTTGGAATAACGTCGGCGCTTCGATATGGCTGATCCTTCGCACCCAGAATATCGGCACCGAAGTGTTCACCTGCCCGAGCAGCGGTGGTGAAAAGGACCTGCTGAAGCACAATCAGGCGTCCAACGTGGCGGGTGGCGCGCACAAGGTCATGACGGTTGCCCAGTGCGGCAACTTTGGCAATATCGCCAACAACCTGTCCTATGGTCTGTCCTGCCCGTTCCCGCTTCCGTTGGCTGTGTCGAGGGGCTGGAACTACAGCACCTCCATGAATCCCGGTTTCGCGCTGGCGGCCGACAAGGGCTGCGGCGTGCAGACCTCGGGCTCTGGTGCCAGCCTGGTCATCATGAACAACGTCTATGCGACGAACAACACCTCAGACTCGATCAAACTTATGCGTATGGCGAACTCGATGAACCATGGGCAAGAAGGACAGAACGTCCTTTATGCTGATGGCCATGTTGAGTTCCTGACCACCGTGTTCGTTGGCCTGAATCAGAACAACATCTACGCTCCTGATCAGCCTTCGGGCGCTGTTGGCGGTATCGGCGGTGATCCGAATCAGCGCGATTACTGCAATTCCGCCACTGGAGCCGGTGCACCGCTCGCGTGGCCTCTTGCTGGTAGTGTTGGCCCCGATGCTGCCCATTCTCACCCCGTCGGTGCGGACGACAGCGTGATACTGCCTTGGGATGCGTTCTAATCCTTCGGGCATCGATCGGAAGTGCTTTGAATATCAATGGAATCCGTCCACTTCGGTGGGCGGGTTCCGTTGTTTATTTTTGGGGGATGGGTGAACGCTCGGCCACACTCCTGCGCGGGTCATCCCAGCCGTTAACATACTTCTATTTAAGGAGTTGCGCCAGTTTTGCTCACTTGTCAGGGTGTAGGTGAGATTCGGTCGGGCGAGCTCATCTTGCCATGACGTATCGCGCACATCTTGCACTATGCACCAAGAGTGGTACCCTACGATTGTAGAAGAGAGTCCGGCTGTTGAGTATGCGTGGCCGGAACGGATAGTTGGTGACAGACGGTATCGTTCATTCCATCATCCATCTGTTGACCTGTTATCCGGTTTTGTATTTGGAAACTCGCTTCGGCGGTGTTCGCCGAGGCACATTACATAGTGGTCACCGTAATGGTTGTGCAAGTGTAGTGCAGGCGGAACCGAGAAGTGGCTGAACTAACAGCAGCACTCATTATACGTCATACCGTAATCGGTCCTTCCAGCGCGAAACAAGCAGATCACGAAGGTGGCATGTCTTGAAAGGAGCTTCATATGAAGCGCCGTGGATTCACGCTCGTGGAACTGCTTGTTGTGATCGGCATCATCGCGTTGCTGATCTCGATTCTGCTGCCCTCACTGGCTCGTGCCCGTGAAAAGGCCAACCAGATCAAGTGCGCCAGCAACCTGCGCCAGATCGGCCAGGCCATGCAGCTTTATGCCCAGGACAACCTGCGTCTGGGTGGCGCCTTCCCTCGCCTGACGTATCGTCCGTATGCGTCGCTCCCTGCCAAGGGCGCCGGCACATCGACGAACACGCAGGTCAACATCGTTGACAGCACCGGCTCAGACGTGATGAGCAATGCGGATCGCACCGCTGGTGGGTACGGAGCCGTGTTGCCATACTTTGGCGGCTTTGACCCCAACAACGATCCGTTCACCAACTGCAATGCCGCCAGCATTTGGGGCCATGACCCCTACAGCAACATCACCCCGGCCGTCGGTTGGAATAACGTCGGCGCTTCGATATGGCTGATCCTTCGCACCCAGAATATCGGCACCGAAGTGTTCACCTGCCCGAGCAGCGGTGGTGAAAAGGACCTGCTGAAGCACAATCAGGCGTCCAATATCCCGGGTGGCGCGCACAAGGTCATGACGGTTGCCCAGTGCGGCAACTTTGGCAATATCGCCAACAACCTGTCCTATGGTCTGTCCTGCCCGTTCCCCCTTCCGTTGGCTGTGTCGAGGGGCTGGAACTACACCACCTCCATGAACCCGGGTTTCGCGCTGGCGGCCGACAAGGGCTGCGGCGTGCAGACCTCGGGCTCTGGTGCCAGCCTGGTCATCATGAACAACGTCTATGCGACGAACAACACCTCAGACTCGATCAAAGTCATGCGTATGGCGAACTCGATGAACCATGGGCAAGAAGGACAGAACGTCCTTTATGCTGATGGCCATGTTGAGTTCCTGACCACCGTGTTCGTTGGCCTGAATCAGAACAACATCTACGCTCCTGATCAGCCATCAGGCGCTGTTGGCGGCATCGGCGGTGATCCGAATCAGCGCGATTACTGCAATTCCGCCACTGGAGCCGGTGCAGCGCTCGCGTGGCCTCTTGCTGGTAGTGTTGGCCCCGATGCTGCCCATTCTCACCCCGTCGGTGGTGACGACAGCGTGATACTGCCTTGGGATGCGTTCTAATCCTTCGGGCATCGATCGGAAGTGCTTTGAATATCGATGGAACCCGTCCACTTCGGTGGGCGGGTTCCGTTGTTTTTGGGGAAAGGGTGAAAGATGAACAGTGCACACTCGGCCGCACTCCTGCGCGGGTCATCCCAGCCGTTAACATACTTCTATTTAAGGAGTTGCGCCAGTTTTGCTTACTTGCCAGGGTATAGTTGAGATTCAGTCGGGCGAACTCATCTTGCCGTGACCGACAGCGATCGGTATATAACCGGATCGCGCACATCCGGCACGATGCACCAGGAATGGTAGCCTAGCATTGTAGAAGGGGCTCCTGCCTCTGAGTACGCGTGGCCGGATCGGATAGTTAGTGACAGACGGTATTCATATCGTTTGTTGACCTGTTATCCGGTTTTGTATTTGGAAACTCGCTTCGGCCGTGTTCGCCGAGGCACTTCAGATTGTGGTCACCGGAGTGGTTGTGCGAGTGTAGTGCAGGCGGAACCGAGAAGTGGCTGAACTAACAGCAGCACTCATTATACGTCATACCGTAATTGGTCCTTCCAGCGCGAAACAAGCAGATCACGAAGGTAGCATGTCTTGAAAGGAGCTTCATATGAAGCGCCGTGGTTTTACGCTTGTGGAACTGCTTGTTGTGATCGGCATCATCGCGTTGCTGATCTCGATTCTGCTGCCCTCACTGGCTCGTGCCCGTGAAAAGGCCAACCAGATTAAGTGCGCCAGCAACCTGCGCTCGATCGGCCAGGCCATGCAGCTTTATGCCCAGGACAACCTGCGTCTGGGTGGTGCCTTCCCTCGCCTGATGTATCGTCCGTATGCGTCGCTCCCTGCCAAGGGCGCCGGCACATCGACGAACACGCAGGACAACATCGTGGACAGCACCGGCTCGGACGTGATGAGCAATGCGGATCGCACCGCTGGTGGGTACGGAGCCGTGTTGCCATGCTTCGGCGGCTTTGACCCGAACAACGATCCGTTCACCAACTGCAATGCCACCGGCATTTGGGGCCATGACCCCTACAGCAACATCACCCCGGCCGTCGGTTGGAATAACGTCGGCGCTTCGATATGGCTGCTCCTTCGTACGCAGCAGATCGGCACCGAAGTGTTCACCTGCCCGAGCAGCGGTAGTGAAAAGGACCTGCTGAAGCACAATCAGGCGTCCAATGTGCCGGGTGGCGCGCAGAAGGTCCTGACGGCTGCCCAATGCGGCAACTTTGGTAATATCGCCAACAACCTGTCCTATGGTCTGTCCTGCCCGTTCCCGCTTCCGTTGGCTGTGTCGAGAGGCTGGAACTACACCACCTCCATGAATCCCGGTTTCGCGCTGGCGGCCGACAAGGGCTGCGGCGTGCAGACCTCGGGCTCTGGCGCCAGCCTGGTCATCATGAACAACGTCTATGCGACGAACAACACCTCAGACTCGATCAAAGTCATGCGTATGGCGAACTCGATGAACCATGGGCAAGAAGGCCAGAACGTCCTTTATGCTGATGGCCATGTTGAGTTCCTGACCACCGTGTTCGTTGGCCTGAATCAGAACAACATCTACGCTCCCGATCAGCCTTCGGGCGCCGTAGGCGGCATCGGCGGTGATCCGAATCAGCGCGATTACTGCAATTCGGCCACTGGAGCCGGTGCAGTGCTCACGTGGCCTCTTGCTGGCAGTGTTGGCACTACCGCTGCCAAATCTCACCCCGTCGGCGCCGACGACAGCGTGATCCTGCCTTGGGATAGCTTCTAATCCTTCGGGCATCGATCGAGAGTGCTCTGAATATCAATGGAACCCGTCCACTTCGGTGGGCGGGTTCCGTTGTTTTACGGCCGGCTGGCCCCTCAATCAGCGCCGAACCGTGAGCAGCATACTTGACGGCGAGGCGGGAAAACGCGAAAAGGGTGAGCTTCGTCTTATGAATCACCCTTCCGCAGTCATGAGTGCCTCGGGAAGTGGACAGCAAAAGCAGTCCGGCGTGCGCGAGCAATTCTCACTTGAAGAGCTGGCCGTTGTTCTCTCACACTTCGAGATTGGTACGGTTGAGTCCGTGCAGGAGTACGCGCGTGGCTCGCGCAAAGCTCCGAAACTGCTGATCGCCAGCGAGCAGGGACGTTTTCTTCTGAAACGTCGAGCCCGCGGTCGCGACGACCCGTTCAAAGTCGCCTTCACCCACGCCATCCAACTGCACTTGGCCAACAAACAGTTCCCCCTGCCGCACTTGATCGGAACCAAGCTGGACAATAACTCCATGTTCCAGTGGAGGGGCCAGGTCTATGAACTCTTCGAATACATTCCTGGCCAGGGCTTTGCCCACACGGCCGAGGCCAGTTTTGACGCCGGGCACACCCTGGCGCTGTTTCACAAACTGCTCGCCGACTTCACTACCCAATACCAACCCCCCACCGGGAGCTATCATGCTGCCCAGGTGATCGAACAGGGCCTGCAGATGCTTCAGGGAAATCTGCTGTCGGCCGGGGGGCAGGATCTTCGCGAGTTGGGAGATTGCCTCGCCCAGTCGTATGGGGAGGCGTCCAAGGCCGTCGAGGCTGAGGGGATCGGGCGCTGGCCGCGCCGGATCTGCCACGCGGACTGGCACCCCGGCAACATGCTGTACCGCGACAACCGGGTCGTTGCCGTGATCGACTATGACTCCTGCCGGCTGCTTGCCCCGGTGGTCGATGTCGCCAACGGCGCACTGCAGTTTTCCGTGATTTACGGCGACGGTGACGTCAGCACCTGGCCCGAGAACATTGATGAGAAACGCTACCTGCAGTTTCTGGCGGGCTATGAAGAGATCACCATCCTCTCCGAGGCGGAAATCCGCGCCATTCCCTGGCTGATGATCGAGGCTCTGATCGCCGAGGCCGTCCTGCCGATCGCAGCGACGGGCACTTTCGGGAAGGTGGAGGGGGTGCCTTTCCTTCATATGGTTCAGCGCAAGCTCAAATGGATGCAGGACAACCGCAAACGCCTCTCCGATATCGCGTCGGGCTGAACCCTTTGGAGATCTCCCTCGTAGGGACGGATAGGGCAAGAGCATATGCAAAGGCTCAGTCTGCCCATTGATGGGCACGGAGCCGGATATTGCCTTGTTCCGGGCGATGCCCGGGGGTAGACTACTGACGGTGCAGGTTGGGATGTGCTCAGCGGTTGGACCGCACAGCGGCCAATGGTGCGGCACTCTCTGTGGCTCACGCGGCAGCGTAGCCCTAATGGTGCACCATCGGCTCCCGAGGGCTAGGTATGCTTGATTCGCCGATGATGCCTGCGATGTGTTGTGGCAGACTTGGCCATTAATGGAAGAGAAAACCCATGGCAAAGCAGCAAAAGAGGCTGGGCGACATCCTCATTGAGTGGCAGATCCTCACCGCCAAGGAGCTGGGCAAAGCCTTGGAACACGCCAAGAGCAAGAACCTCCGCATTGGTGAAGCGCTGGTCGATCTGAAGATGTGCAGTGACTCCAACGTCTGCAAGGCCCTGGCAACGCAGCACAACATGGAGTACTTCGAACTTGACCGCAATGGCATCACGCCCTCCGCGGTCAACCTTGTTCCTGACGACCTCATCCGTAAGTATCTCATCCTCCCCCTGGGAACCGAGGGCGGAAGGCTCAAGATTGCCGTCCACGATCCACTAGACCTCGAGCTCGATGACATTCTGCGCTTCCGCCTGAACAAAGACGTCCGCAAGGTGCTGGCGCCCAAGAGCCGGATCAAGAACATCATTAACGAGCTGTTTAACACCTCGTCATCAAGCACCATCGACAAAACCGTAGATAAGACCATCGACCGCCTTCGCGATTCGCTGGACAAGTCTCTGGACCGCTCGATGGATCGCTCGGTCGATCGCTCGATGGATCGCTCGGTCGATCGTTCCGTTGATCGTTCGGTGGACCGTTCGGTCGACAAGTCGGTGGACAAGTCCATCGACAAGTCGGTGGATATCGACAGCATGAGTTCCGAAGCGGCTACCGATCCCACCCAGGCCCCGGTGATCAAGCTGGTAGCCGCCATGATCACGGAAGCCGTGCGCAACCGCGCCTCGGATATCCATATCGAACCGATGAAGGACCGCATCCGCATCCGCTACCGCATCGACGGCGAATGTGTGGAGCGCGACCGCATCGGCCTGCGTATGAAGGGCCCGCTGATCAGCCGTCTGAAGATCATGGCCGGCATCGATATCGCCGAGAAGCGTCTGCCGCAGGACGGCCGCATCAAGATGAACATCGACCGCCAGCTTATAGACTTCCGCGTCTCGACGCTGCCGGCGTACCATGGCGAGTCGGTCGTGCTGCGTATTCTGCGACCGGACTCGGTGCGCATCGGCATTCAGGCGTTGGGTTTTGAGGAAGACGACTACAAGCAGTTCCAGAAAATCATTAAGCGGCCCAACGGGATTTTCCTTGTGACCGGCCCGACCGGTTCAGGAAAAACGACGACACTCTATGCCGCTCTGAACGAACTGAACCGTCCTGACCGCAAGATCATCACCGCCGAGGATCCGGTCGAATACAACTTTGTCGGCATCAACCAGTGCCAGGTGAAAGAGCAGATCGGGCTCACCTTCGGCAAGATCCTGCGTTCCATGCTGCGTCAGGCGCCCAACATCATCCTGGTGGGTGAGATTCGTGACATGGAAGTGGCCGAAGTGGCGGTGCAGGCCGCCCTGACCGGTCACCTGGTGTTCTCCACGCTGCACACGAACGATGCCCCCAGCGCCATCACCCGTCTGATCGACATGGGCGTCAAGCCGTTCCTGGTTGCCAGTTCGATTCAGGCGATCATGGCGCAGCGGCTGATCCGCGTGCTATGCACCAAATGCAAGCAGCCCGATCCCGAACCGGACAAGCACTGGTTGCGGCTTTGCGGCATCGGGGACAACGACTACAAGAACCGTCCCTTGTATAAGGGGCGCGGCTGCGAGAACTGCTCGGGCACCGGGTTCCGCGGGCGCATGGGCATCTACGAGATGATGCTCATGTCCAACGAGATCCGCGAACTGGCCTTCAGCCGTTCGGCAACGAATAAGATTCGCAAAGCAGCGATTGCGGCCGGCATGAAAACGCTGGTCGGCGATGGCCGGATCAAAGTGCTCAACGGCGTCACCACGGCCGAAGAAGTGGTGAAGGTGGCGCAGGTTGAGGGTATTGTGATGGATCATTAACAAAGGATCTCCCGGAGCGCGAGCTTCGGCGGGCCTTGGGCTGCGGGTGTGCCGCGGATCGGGCTCCTCGTCGCGAGGTTCGTGGTTCTTAGATATTGTAAGCCATGGCAGTAATTCAGATTGACCGTCTTCTTGAAACGTGTGTACGGCGCGGCGCGTCGGACCTGCATCTTGCCGTTGGGCGGCCGCCGACGCTGCGCCTGCATGGCCGCCTGCGCGACCTGCAGACGAAGGTGCTCGAACCCGAGGACACCATCGCCCTGATGAAGTCGATCACCCCCGAGCGCATCCAGCAGGAATTTGAAGAAGAAGGCTCCGGCGATTTTGGTTTCGCCTACGGTGAAGAAGCCCGCTTCCGCGTTGCCATCTTCAAGCAGAAGGGATGCTGCTCGCTGGTGCTGCGCAAGATTCCCAACAAGATCATGACCTTCGAGCAGATCGGCCTGCCCAAGATGGCCGAGCAGATCTGCCGCCGTCCGCGCGGCATCTTCCTGGTTACCGGCCCGACCGGCTCGGGCAAGACCACCACGCTGGCGTGCATGGTCAACTGGATCAACGAGAACTACGATCGCCACATCATCACGATGGAAGACCCGATCGAGTATTTCCACAACCACAAGAAGTCGATCGTCGTCCAGCGCGAGGTCGGCGTAGATGTGCCGAACTTCGCCGAATCCCTGCGCCGCGCCCTGCGTCAGGACCCGGATGTGATGATGGTCGGCGAGATGCGCGATCTGGCCACCATCGCCGCCGCCATCACCGCCGCCGAAACCGGCCACCTGGTCTTCGGCACGCTCCATACCTCCGGCGCCGCGTCGACGATCAACCGCATCATCGACGCTTTCCCAACCGATCAGCAGGAACAGATCCGCGTGCAGCTTGCCAACAACCTGATCGCGGTGCTGTCGCAGTGTCTCTGCCCGCGCATCGACGTTGAAGGCATGGTTGCCGGCTATGAGTTCATGTATGTCACACCCGGCATCCAGAACCTGATCCGCGAAAACAAGAGCTTCCGTATCGACTCGGAAATCCAGACCGGCAAACGCTTCGGCATGCAGCTTCTGGACGACAATCTGTGGTTCCACTTTACGACGGGCCACATCTCCGCTGAAGAAGCGATCGACAAGAGCAAGAACCCCGGCGCCATGGTCGACAAGATGCGCCGCAACGGCATGGAAGTCGATGTCCACGAGCAGTTCCCCGAATCCGAGACGGACTCGGGCTCGGAAGAGGCCGGTCCCGGTGGCCAGGGCGCACCCAAGAGTTCGCCGCCGCCGTCGGCTGCCCCGGCGGCCAGCAGTGATCCAGAGAAGCAGGCGCAATTGCAGAAGAACCGCGAACGAATGATGGCGATGAACAAACAGCGCTAAGATTAAGACAGGCTTGGGCGTTTGTCCGGAGGCCCGGATCGGATGGACGCCTGTGCCTGGCTTCAGTACGCGACAGGTCAAGAAGAATGAGGTACAGATGTCTATGACAGCAACGCAAACGGCCAATTCTGGTGCAGATGATGCTGACCGGCGTCCGGGAACCCCGGCGCGGCCGGCCAGTCCGATTGCGCCTGCGGCGGCTGCTAACGCTGACGCCAAGACCAAGGACACCAAGGCACAACCTGTCGCACCCGCGCAACCTGCGGTTCAGGCTTCCCCGGTAGCCGCCGGTGGATATGGCGGCATCCCGATTGACCAGCTCCAGGGCCGCCAGATCGGCCGCGTGCTGGTGAAGATGAACAAAGTCACGCGCGAGCAGCTTGTTGCCGCCCTCTCGTTCCAGAAGGAAAAAGGCGGCGCCATCGGCCGCATCCTGATCGACTCCGGCTATATCAAGGAAGCTGACCTGTCCATGGCGCTTGCTGCCCAGAAGGGCATTGAGTTCGCCAACCTCGAAGGTCGCACCATTCCTCCCGAAGCCATCGAGGCCGTTCCCGCCCAGATCGCCACCACCAACAAGATCATTCCGATCGAGTTCAACAAGCAAACCAAGCAATTAACCATCGTGATGTCGAATCACGAGAATTTCCGGGCCCTGGACGATCTGCAATCGCTGATGGGCTACAAGGTCAAAGCCCTGATCGGTGATACCGAGCAGATCGAGAAACTGATCAGCAAGCATTACCAGGCTGCCGCCGAAAGCCTCTCCGATGTCCTGAAAGACCTCTCCACCGACGATAACCTGCAGGATCTCAAGCATCGCGGCGAGTCGATCGACCTCGATACGCTTAAGGAAGCCGCAGACTCCAACCCGGTCCGCAGGCTGGTTAATCTGGTGCTGCTGCAGGCCATCAAGGACAAGGCTTCCGATATCCACTTCGAACCGTTCGAGGATGAATTCAAAATCCGTTATCGTATTGACGGCGTGCTCTATGACATGATGCCGCCGCCATCCCATATCGGCCCGGCCATTTCCTCCCGCGTCAAAGTCATGGCCAACCTCGATATTGCTGAACGCCGTCTTCCGCAGGATGGCCGTATCGAGCTTTCCGTGAACAACCTGCCCATCGACATGCGTGTCAGCGTGCTGCCTACCATGTTTGGTGAAAGCGTCGTGATGCGTGTGCTGGACCGGTCCAATGTGCAGCTCGATCTGGATAAGATCGGCCTGCGCGAAGATGACCTGGTGCTCGCCCGCACCCTCATCCACAAGCCCAACGGCATTATCGTCTGTACGGGCCCAACCGGTTCGGGCAAGACAACGACGCTGTATTCGGCACTGCGCGAATTGAACGACCCTTCGAGCAAACTGATCACCGCTGAAGACCCGGTCGAGTACGACATTGACGGCATCATCCAATGTCAGGTGCGTGCCGACATCGAGATGACCTTCGCCCGGATTCTTCGCTCCATGCTGCGTCAGGACCCGGACATCATCCTCGTCGGTGAAATCCGCGATAAGGAAACCGCCGAGATCGCCGTGCAGGCATCGCTTACCGGCCACCTGGTCTTCTCCACCCTGCACACCAATGATGCCCCCAGTTCCGTCGCCCGTCTTCTGGATCTGGGGCTTGAGCCGTTCCTGGTCACCGCCACCGTTGAGGCGATCGTCGCCCAGCGCCTCGTCCGGCGTATCTGCCTGAACTGCAAGACTGAATACACGCCCGCCGAAGAGCAGCTTATGGAGCTCGAGCTTCGCGCCGACGATGTCGTCGGCAAGAAATTCTACTACGGCAAAGGCTGCGAGCAGTGCAATAACACGGGCTACCGCGGCCGTTTGGGCATCTACGAAATCATGGTGATCGACGACGAGATCCGCGATCTGATCGTCAAACACGCCAGCACCCAGGTCCTGCGTTCCGAAGCCCGCAAGCGCGGCATGCGTACCCTGCGCCAGTCGGGCCTACTGGCGATCTACGACGGCGTCACAACCATCGAGGAAGTGGTTCGCGAGACGATCATGGAAGACAGTTGATCGCCGCCACCACCGCAACGGTCAAGATGTTCAGCCGGCCGCCTCCGGGAAGGAGCGGCCGGCTGTTTTTGTATGTCCCCACTACGTTTGACATCCCCGCCCTCTGGCGAACAATACCCTCCATGAACAGCCAACTGGACGCCCTGAAGTTTGAGAAGCACACCGACACCAAGGGCAACAACGTCGAGATCATCCCCACCATCATCCAGGATGCCAAGACCGGCCAGGTCCTTGTCCTGTGCTACATGAATCGTGAAGCTCTGGAAAAGACGATCTCCACGGGCAAGATCCATATGTACAGCCGTTCGCGCGGCCGGGTCGCCCTTAAAGGCGAATCCTCCGGCCATTTCCAACTCGTCAACGACATCCTCACCGATTGCGACATGGACACCGTGATCTTTAAGGTTGAGCAGACCTCCGCCGCCTGCCACGAAGGCTACTACTCGTGCTTCTTCCGCCAATACCAGGCCAACGCCAGCGACTGGAAGATCATCGCGGAAAAAGTCTTCGACCCTAAAACGGTGTATAACAAATAGCATGCCTCCCTCAGCCGATCCAACCCTTCCACCATGTGACAACGCCCGCGATGATGCGCTGCTCCAATATCTCTTCTGCGCTTACCTGGCCCTGATCCCGGCGGGCACGCTCTTCTTTCGCTTTGGCGCCCTTGAGAGCGGCGCCACCATGACTTTTGATCGCGCTGTATTCTGGTCGGCCAATGCCCTCACCTGCACCGGCTTTCACCTGCAACCCAACAGTCTTGCCGATTTCTCCACTACAGGGCAAATCGGAGTCTTTCTGCTCATGCTTGCCGGGGCTCTGTTCGCGCTGATGGCCGGGGGTCTGATCGTTGCCCGCATCCTCGGCCTGGCATATTCCGCCACGAAGATTGTCACCGGCGCCCTCTTTTTCCTCGCCATCGGCAGCCTGCTGGGCGCGGGTTTGCTCATGGCTCCTTCGCGGTCATTCTTTGCCTCGCTCTTCGAAGCGGCGGCGTCAGTTACCAACGCGGGCATGAGCATCGACGGCCAGCGCATGCTAGCCGACTGGCATCTCTACCTCATCATCACCCCCCTGTCTGCCATCGGTGGTCTGGGCCTGGTGGCCGTGCTGCAACTCTTCGACGCATTTGCCTGCTCGATCAGGCCGTCCGAATACACCTGGCGGATTCTGCGCCTCAGCGCTGCCGCCTGGCTGATCGCATTCTTCCTGTTAATGCTCCCCCAAGGCACACTCACACGCGAATCAGTCCTCACAAGCTGGCTCTATGCCATCAACACCCGTGGCCTGGGCGCGGAAGTGGTCCTGCCCATTCCCTTCGCCCGGCCGATCTGGTGGCTGCTGGCGATGCTGATGCTCGTCGGTGGAATGCCCGGCAGCACGACTGGCGGCCTGCGCATTACCGCGCTGACCGAAGCCGCCAGCGGGCTTCGTTCTGAGACGCCCACCCGCACGCTTCGCATCGCCATGATCTGGATCGCCCTCTTCTTTGCCGCGTTCGCACTGGTCTTCCTTCTCCTGCTCGCGTGGCAACCGCAATTGGCAACCGACGATGCTGCCGTTCTCGCCGCCGGTGCCCTGGGCAACACCGGACTCTCTCACGGGAACGTCGATCTCACCGGCTATCCCCTGCACCTGCTCACCGTAGCCATGTACACCGGCCACCTCGCACCACTGTGTTTTGCATGGTGGATGAAGAACAGCCATCGGCATCACGTGCCGATCATGTAATCTGAACTGAGCGAACAACTCAGGGAAGTGTTGCTTCCCAGAGATAGCCCGAACGCGTGGGCACATCGGTCTCGGCAATGTAGGCGGTCTTCTTGTCCAGACTCAGCGTCATGTCATGTACGCGGTAGAGCGTCAACCCGGTCTTTTCATCCTTAATCGGGCCCAGCAGGTTCCAGCCGTTGGTTGGAATGTCATAGATCGCCAGGAAACCACCATCTTCATCGCCGCCTGCACACAGGATGCGGCGCTCATCCAGCATCTTGAGGCCGGGCAGGCGCTTGGTCGGATACGGCCGGCCGAGATAATCGACCCGCGCTGTCTTCGGATCGAGCCGGCAGAGCGTGCCACCGGTGGTGCCGATGTAGATGTAGCCATTGCCACCGTTGATCATGCAATCGCACGGGCCAGCGCCGCGGTACATGATGTCCGCGAACTTGGCGCCTTCGGGCAAACCGTGGTTGAAGTAGGTGATGCGGGCAGTGGCTGGGTCGTACTTGAACAGGTAGTGCTGCACCGAGTCCCACGTGCCCCAATAGCAGCCGTTGTCATCCACGCAGCCAATGTGCGTGATTGAGCCCATGTAGTCGTGGTCCTCCACCTGTCCATTGTCCATGTGGTAGACGAAAAACTTGAAGACCGGCTGCGTCATGCCATAGATCCGCTTGCGCTTCTCGTCGAGCGTGATCGTCTGGGGATAGTCGTGCCGGCAAGGGATGCACAGTTTGCGGATGGCGCCGCTCTTGGGGTCATAATGGAACAGCGAGCCGCCGGGTGTCTGCGTGCGCTTGTCCAGTGAGTAGAGGGTGGCCGTGGCACCGTAGATGGTGCCGTCGGCTGCCAGTTCCAGGCTGCGGTGGATCTTCACCTCGTTCGGCTCGGCAACCTTGTCATAGCCGAGGTCGGTGAAACGCCCCGTGCGCGGGTCGAACTTCGCGAAGTTGTTACAGTCGAACGCTGTCAGGCCGCAATAGATATTGCCGTCCGGATGCGTCAGCAGGCAGACAAAGGAGATGTGGTTGTGCAATAGGTCCGCATCGCTTCGGCTAACGCGGGTGTCGTCCGCAACAAGCTGGTGTTGCTTGACGTCACGCAAAATGTGGTGCTTCATGTGTGTGAGATGGGCCATGGATGATCTCCTGAGTGTCAAAGAAACGTACGAGTGATATAGCTTGCCGTACGCATTGTTCCTCTTAGTGTACTGATTCCTGCACGATCTTCATGAATTCCTCGCTCATCGCCTGCAGCGCCTCGGGCCGGTGGCCGGCGCCTTTGGGATCACCGTACCAGCGAGGGATGAACCCGCCGTTATGGCGATTGAACGCTCGGTTAAGTTTGTGGCAGTAGGCCCGAATGTCTTCCAGCGTACCGTGCGCCATGGTCATCTGAATATCGACCGGCGCCCAGAAGGTCAACCTGCCGGCGAACCGTTCGCTCAGGCAATCGAGCCCCATATTCTCCTGCTGGTCCATGTGGATGACGTCCAGGCCGATCTCGATCAGGTCATCCAGGATGTCCGCGATGTAGCCACAGCTATGCAGGAAGGTCAAGAGGCCCGCCTCGTGAGCGGCCTTGTAGATTCGCGCGTAACGCGGCTTCCAGATCTCGCGCCACTTCTCCGGCGAGATCATCAGCCGGTTCTGCAAACCCCAGTCATCGCAGAAGATGTAGCCATCCGCCCCCGCCTTGGAGAACCGTTCGATCGCGTACAAGTTCATTTCGACCAGGATATCGATCAATTTGCCCAGTTCGTCCGGGTTGTCATAGATGTCCATCCACGTGTTCTCCAGGCCGCGAATGAAATGGACCCGTTCGTAGATAGAGATGCCGCTTGCGACAAGGAACTTGTCGCCGGCCCGCTGGCGTGCCCCCTGCAGATCGTTCCATCGCCTGGATTCACGGATATCGGGGATATGCAGTTTGCCGAACTCCTCCCACTGCTTGAGCGGGAAATCCTTCACTTCGCCCAGATTGCACACGCCGATGTTGTCCCAGACCGCCCCCCATTCATCGACGCTGTTCCGGCCGCTGGGACGGGCATCCGGTGAAGGCTTCATGCCCACGCTGGCGAAATCGCTGCCATGCGGATCGGGCAGGTCAAACGGCAGCCGGTCCGGGTTCTGAAACGCGATCGCACGCTTGACGATTTCTCTGCTGGTCACGGCCGCCTCCCAATCTGCCACTATTGTGCCTGCTCCGGACGCAGCACGCTACTCCATTCGCAGCGCCCGACGCAGTGTCGGTTCGATGCCGTCGGCCAAGCGCACAAAGCCCAGATCCGTTGGATGTGTCCCATCCACCGTTGCTTCACCGTCGCCGCCCATCAGGTCCTGGCACGGCACCTGATAAAGGCCCTTGGTGCCGGCCGCCTGCAGTCGCGACCAGGCGGCTCGAAATGCGGCATTGCTGCTGGTATAGCGGTCGTAGCGCGGGCGGCAGAGATAGGCATTGGAGTAAACCACGTTCTCCACCAGCACGATCGGCGTATCCGGATGAACAGCGCGCAGTGTCTTTACGAAAGGCTCCAGGCGTTGTGTGATCTGCGGCTCTTCCAGATTGGGCAGGCAGTCGAGGATATAGGCGGCCGGGTCCAACTCGGCAAACAACGTCGCCAATTCCGCCTCCATCTTCCCGCTGCCGGAAAACCCCAGATTCAGCACCGGCCAATCCAGCCGCCGACCCAGTATGGCGACGTGAGCCATGCCCGGCCGCGATGCGCAACCCCCCTGCACGATCGAGGTCCCATAAAAGCACAGCGGGCGACTGCGCGCTTGCGGGTAAATCGGCGCCGCGGCCAGCTTGCTTTCCGGCGGCAGGCCCAATTGCACCTCCTCCACGCCATTGTAGAGAGGCAGATAGAGCTGATACTCGCGCATCATTGCTGGCAGATTCTCCGCCAGCACGGCGGTATTCGTCGGCGACGTCGTCGGTCTGCCCGCGCCAATCCAACGCCAGTTGCCCTCGTACCGCGTGTAGAGGTCCAGCCCGCTGACCCCGGTGGCCGGCATGTGCGGCATCGCCAATTCAGAATTGAGAACCTGCCAGCGGGCACAAAGCCGCGGAGCATCCGTGCAGAATCGAACGCTCATCCCGGCCGAATGCTGGGCCAGTTCCCACACATCCGACGGCGCCACGCCTTTGGCACGGCCCGGAAGGCGTGCATAGTGTCTACCCACGTCGGTCCAACCTCGGCCATCCAAAGCAAACCGTTGCAGGTCATACCAATTCAAACCATCGCGCACTTCCGGCAACACCATATTCTGATCCAACTGCTGAATAGAGCTCATTCGCACTCCTTTATTCCTACGCAAGCACAAATTCAAGCGGGATGGCGATCGATTTCATCGCCAATTCAGGACTTGTCGCAATGGATAGAGGAATCCGAGGGCAGAGCACCAACGCATTGCTTCAGCAGCGATTGCGGAATGCATTAGAACGACAACGTGCAAATGATTGACGGGCGAGATTAAAAGTATATACTATAATAATGGAGTTCCGATGGAACGACTGGAATGTCAGCCACATTGCTGAGCACGGAATAACTCCGGAGATGGCCGAGCATGTGGTTGATCATGCCAGGCGTCCGTATCCTGAGTACATTGGCGATGACAAATATCGTGCCCGAGGTCAGGCGCAGGGAGGGCGATATATACAGGTGATCTTCACGTTCAGTCCAGCGAGCATCGTGTATGTCCTCCATGCCCGGCCGCTGACAGCGAACGAAGTTTCCCAATACCGGCGGAGAACGCGATGAGGAAGAAAAGCTATTACGAACGTTTCATGGCGATGACCGATGCGCAGCGCGACGCCGAGGTGGCAAAGTATGATCAGGAAGATCTGAGCCCTGGCAAACCACTGACAGCCCGGCAACGCAAACAGTGGAACATGGCAAAGCGCCGAGGCCGGCCTGCCAAGCACCCATCACAGCGGGCTCGAAGGATTCTCGTGACGCTGCCTCCAGCGTTGCTAAAGCAGACGGATCTGTACGCCAAAGAACACGGGATGAGTCGCGCGGCACTGGTGGCCCAGAGCCTGAGGGCAGTTGTCGCGGCGTGAATGGGTTGGCCAGATTCCGCCGACCAATGGCTACAAGAGAACAGGACTACTTACGTTTCCCCCGGTTCCTCCCAGAGCAATCACTTCGCCAGCCGCAATGTCCCTGTGGCCGGGTCAAACGTGAACGCCTCAGCATGCTCACGCACCCAGGGAACCGCCGAGACCCGCGATGGCTGGGTCGCCGCGAGAAACATCGTATCGTGGTACTGCTCGATCCAAAGCAGGCGCCTCTGGTGCCGAAAGTTACTCCCGACGTCGGGAAAGTCCGGTGCGATCATGCGCAACAGGGATCGCGCCCACACATCCTTGGGGTCAACGCCATCCGCCTGCGCAGCCAGCGTTGGCAGTCCCTCACGCAACCGCTGCTCATCGCTCTTGTCCATGTTCGCCTGCCACCATGCCCGTCGCTCGGTATTAGAGGCGAAGCGGCGGCCCGCCCAACGATCGATGGCGAGGGAGCAATAGAAATCGCACTGGAGCCACTCTGAGCGCGGGTCGTCGCTGGCAAACCCTTTAGGGGTAGCGGGGTCACTTCTGATCCGCGTGACTTGTGGGTCAATCCGCGGAAGACACTCCTCGCAGAGGTAAGCGAGGATCTGCATTCCGCCCACATGCTCCAAATCCCTGTACATGGTGGAGGGGCCGTAAAAACGGTGCACCCGAATGATCACCTGTGCTCCGGGGCGGGCCAATGGCCCGTGGTCGGCCAGAAATGACACCCACTGGGTGATATGGCCCGGAATCGGCTGCCCTCCATAGAGCCACTGATCTCTTTTCTTGCCTGGTTTCATTCCGCCAATCAACTCGGTCAGCCGGGTGACGGTGATCTCGGTCTGGTTGTCACCATTGGCGTTCAAGAACGCGGCGGCACAATAGACGTCATCGAGGTTCGCTGACCCCAGCAACTCGTGCGCGCGCCGACGGGAGATCGCCATCCATTGGGCGGGGTCCTTGCCTTCGCCGGCCAGCCACTCGCGGTAGCGTCTGGCGATATCATGGGGATCGGGAGATAGCTCACCTTCCACGGCCTTCGTGCTCTGCACAGCCCGGTCATAGTCACTACTGCGCGGCGTCAGCCGAACGAAACTGCACCGGGTCAACTGTGCCAGCGCACCCTGCGCCAGTTTCTGCTCGGCGCGACTCGCCTTCCCATCAAAGCCGTCGAGAATCTCAACCAGCGTGGGCACAGGGCGTGGATCGTCCAGCTGCACCATCAGATCCATAGTGTTGCCACTAAGCGACATTGGCGGTCGGTCGCCAACGCCCCTGCGGTTCTGCGGCACCTCTGCGTTGAGCAATTCGACCAGCGCGGGAACCATCCGCGTACCACGACAGAGAATCTCCGCTCGCGCCTTGGCGAAACGAGTCACGCCATCATCCATCGGGATGGATGCCAGCCTAAGCGGATCGTCACTGGGAACGGTTGCCTGTCCCTCGAGCGCCTTGGCGGCCGCCTGATACTCATCCAGCACTTGCACATCTGAAAGCGATGCTAACCCGGTTTGGCCCACCGATCGCCCTGCAACCGGTGCGGACACAGGAAACGTTTGGGCACCGGCGATCCCAGCGAGAAGAGACAGGCCAAAGACCAGTCTGGCTGGTAACATCGTCGTTTGGGGCATAGTCCACCTCAGCACTTCCATACTCTACTGAGATGCCTCGACTACTGCCAAGTTCCCCTTCCCACAGTCGCGCAGCCCCAATTCCTGTATAGAGGATGACACCACGAGCACCAATTTACCACGAAAAAGCTTTGTCACACTATCTAGACACCCCTTGACCGAGGCACAATGCTCGATGCCGTGGAATACTCTGCGGTGAAGGATTGGTCTTCCGATGATTCATGATAAGTCCGGTGTTCAATTCCGTCAGATGCTCACCGAAGGCCGGTTTTACTACGGTGCGGAGTTAGTGACCACTCGCGGAATTGCTGATGCCTCGCCTAAGAGCAAGCTGGTGGAACTTGGCAATGCCCTGGCGGCCGATCCGCGCATCGGCTGGATCAGCGTGACCGATAACCCCGGTGGTAATCCCATGCTGCCTCCGGACTGGCTGGCCCATATCCTCCGCGCCAAGGCGTGCGAAATCGTCGTCCATCTCACCTGTAAAGACTTGAACCGCAATGCGTTAGAGTCTTCCGCGTGGCGCTATGCGGCCGAGGGGTTCAACAACATCCTTGTCCTTACCGGCGACCTGCCCACAACCGGCTACAACGGCGTCGCTCGCGGCGTGTTTGACCTCGATTCCTGTGCGTTGGTCTCCATGCTCAACTCCATGAACCAGGGGCTGCAGGTGCCGGGGCGCAAGGGTGACATCGAAACGCTGCCCAAGACGGACTTCTTCATCGGCACTGCGGTCTCGCCCTTCAAACGGCATGAGCGCGAGCTCATGCCGCAATACTTCAAGCTCGCCCGCAAAGTTCGCTCCGGCGCCCAGTGGGTCATTCCGCAGCTTGGCTACGACATGCGGAAATTCCACGAGGTGAAGCTCTTCCTGGAATGGGCCAGCATGCCCCGGCCGATCATCGGCAACGTCTACCTGCTGAACAAGACCGTCGCCACGATGTTCAACGCCAACAAGATCGCCGGTTGCGTGGTCAGCAACCAACTCAAGGAACTGGCAGAGAAACAGGCGGCCAGTCCCGACAAGGGAGTAAAGTTCTTCCAGGAACTGGCCGCCAAACAGCTGGCCTGTTTCAAAGGGATGGGCTTTGCCGCGGGCTATCTTGCCGGTGCGAGCAAAGCCGAGACGTTCTTTAAGGTCATCGAACTGGCCGACAGCTTTGCCGAGAACGACTGGAAGGAATTCGTTAAAGAGCTGCAGTTCCCGCAGGAGAACGAGTTCTATCTCTTCGAGCAGGACCCAACCACGAAGCTGGGCATCCCAGGCAAACTGAACAAGCAGTACATCGAGTCGCTGAAGAGCCCAGCCAAGACGAAGAACGTCACAGTCGGCTACCGGATGGCTCGTGCCGTGCACAAGGAAGTCTTCACGCCCGGCACCACCATGTTCGACGCCGCCAAAGGCATTTACGAGAAGCTCGACAAGAACAAAGATGGCCTGCTGGCGCGGTCGCTGCATTCGCTGGAGTTCGCCGGCAAGGCCTGGGCCTACGGCTGCAAGGACTGCGGCGACTGTTCGCTGCCGGATTGTGCCTACCTCTGCCCAAGGCAGAGCTGCTCGAAGTGCGGCCGGAATGGCCCCTGTGGCGGAAGCTTCGACGGCCGCTGCGAAATGGGCGACAAAGACTGCATCTGGACTCGTGCATACGACCGCCTGAAGTACTATGGTGAAGCCGAGCACATGCTCGACGGTGATGCCTTATTCGTCGACGGCAGGCTGGAAAACACCAGCGCCTGGGCGAACACGTTCCTCGGCCGGGACCATAGCGCGAAGAAGAAATGATCTGTTGATCATTGATTGTTGATTGACGGATCGTTTTCTCAATCAACAATCAACAACTAACATGAACGCCCAGACCAACTGAACCAACAGGAGAGATGATGGCAATTGCAAGTTTGACGATCATCGGCGAATCGATCAACGATTCGGTTCCTTCAACCAAGAAGCTCTTTGATGCAAATGACATCGAGGGGTTGAAGAACCTGGCCAAGAGCCAGGATGAGGGTGGCGCAGGGTACATTGACGTCAACGTCGGTCAGCGGTCGGCCGAGTTCCTGGCCGACATGGTTCGCAAGGTTCAAGGCGTTACTGCCAAGCCGATCTCCATCGACACGCCGGACCCGGCGATGGCCGAGGCCGGTGTGAAGGCCCTGGACCTCAAGCGCTGCGGCGGCAAAGCGCCGATCCTGAACTCCATCTCCGCGTTGCGCACGGAGATGTTTGCCCTGAACAAGCTCACGCCGGTCCGGCCGATCCTCCTGATCTCCGAGCGCATGGAAGGCGGGAAACCGCAGCCCAACCACACGGCTCAGGAGTGCTATGACACCGCCAAGCTGCTGATCGCGGAGGCAAAGAAGAACGGTATCGCCGTCTCCGACTGTATCATCGATCCGGCGATCGCCCCCATTGGCATGGACTCCGAGGGCCATCTCAAGCGCATTGTCGAGACCATGCGCCTGATCCACGCCGATCCGACGTTCAAGGGCGTCCATATGTCTGTTGGCCTTTCCAACTTCACCGTTCAGCTTCCGCCCAAGACCGCGGCCGGCGCTCCTACCAAGGCCCCGCTGGAAAGCGCATTCCTTATGATTGCGATGCCGCTGGGGCTGGATCACATCATCGGGTCTGTAAAGCGTAACTATGAGGTGCTTTCGCCCGATCATCCAGCCATGAAGTGCATCCGGGAATGCCTGGCCCTGGACGGCTTCGACGTGATCATGCGCGTGCAACAGTTCTATGCCTGACGCGTGTTACGAACGAATGCTGCCGTTACGGAATAATCAATAATCACTACTGCTGGAGTATGCATGTCCACCGTGACCAAGGTTGTCCCCCCTGATATCGAGATCGCCCGCGCGGCCAAGATGCTGCCCATCGAGCGCATTGCCGAGAAACTCGGCATTGCCCATGAGGATTGCGAACACTACGGCAAGGTGAAAGCCAAGATCTCACTGGACCTCTACAAACGACTGAAGGACAAGAAGCCCGGCAAACTGATCCTGGTGACGGCGATCACGCCCACGCCGGCCGGCGAGGGCAAGACCACCACCACCATCGGCCTGACCGATGCGCTGAACCGCCTGGGAAAGAAGGCGACCGTCTGCATTCGCGAGCCCTCTCTTGGCCCATGCTTTGGCATCAAAGGCGGGGCGGCCGGCGGCGGGTATTCACAGGTGGTGCCGATGGAGGACATCAATCTCCACTTCACCGGCGACTTCCACGCCATCACTACCGCCCACAACCTTCTCTCGGCGTGCATCGATAATCACATCACGCATGGCAACGCCCTGCGGATTGACCCTACGCGCATCCTCTGGAAGCGCGTGGTGGATATGAACGACCGCGCCCTGCGCCACATCGTCGTCGGCCTGGGTGGGTCGGCCAACGGCCAGCCACGGGAAGCCGGCTTTGACATCACCGTGGCTTCCGAGGTCATGGCGATCTTCTGCCTCTCGGAGACGCTGTTCGAACTCAAGGAGCGTCTGGGCAAGGTGATTGTCGCCTACAGCTATGACAAGAAGCCGGTGACCGCGGCCCAGATCAAGGTTCATGGGGCAATGGCTGTGCTTCTGAAAGATGCCATCAAGCCGAACTTGGTGCAAACGCTGGAGAACTCGCCTGCGTTTGTGCATGGCGGACCCTTTGCCAACATCGCCCACGGCTGCAACAGCGTTCTTGCCACGAAGATGGCGATGGGGTTGAGCGAATACACGGTTACCGAGGCCGGTTTCGGCGCCGACTTGGGCGCGGAAAAGTTCATCGATATCAAGTGCCGCCAGGCGGGGCTTGCCCCGGATGCGGTGGTTCTGGTTGCCACGGTGCGTGCCCTGAAGATGCACGGCGGCGTCGCCAAGGAGAACCTCAAGGAACCGAATGTGGCTGCGGTTGAGAAGGGCATGCCCAACCTGATCAAGCACATTGAGAACATCAAGGGCTGGGGCCTGCCTGTCGTCGTGGCGATTAACCACTTCTCATCCGATACCGCTGAAGAAGTTGCGGCCATCGAAAAGGGTTGCGCCGCGGTGAATGTGAGAGCCATCAAGGCCACGCACTGGGCCGATGGCGGCCTGGGCGCGATGGGCATAGCCAACGAGATCGTGCACCTGACCAGCGGACCCAAGGCGAAGCTTCAGCTTACCTATCCCTGCGACATGCCCTTGTGGGACAAGGTAAAGACTGTCGCGCAGCGCATCTATGGCGCCACCGACATCGTGGCGGACCAGAAGGTGCGCATCAGGTTCAAGGAGCTTGAGAGCGCCGGCTATGGCAAACTGCCGGTGTGCATGGCGAAGACGCAGTATTCGTTCTCGACCGATCCGCTGCTTCGCGGGCGGCCGGCGAATTTCGATGTGCCTATACGTGATGTAAATGTCTCGGCCGGCGCCGGCTTTGTGGTCGTCCTTACCGGAGACATCATGACCATGCCGGGACTGCCCAAGCAGCCGGTGGCCGAGATCATCGACCTGGACGAAGACGGGAACACCACCGGACTCTCGTAACCTTGTTTGGGGGTTGTACATGCCATCGACAGTCGCGCCCGGCCCGAAGATCACGCTCGACGGAAAGTTCTTCCATTTCACGGCAGGCCAGACGGTCTTGGAGATAGCTCGCGAAAACGGGATCAAGATTCCGTCGCTGTGCTACCACCGCAAGACCGGGCCGTGCGCCACCTGCCGGGTATGCGTGGTCGAGGTGGAGAAGATGCGGGGGCTGCAGGCGTCCTGCTCGCTACCGGCAAGCGATGGGATGGTCGTCAAGACGCATTCCAAACAGATCACCGAGGCGCGGAAGTGCGTAGTCGAGTTGATGCTCGTCAACGGCCAGCACAACTGCATGTCCTGCGAGCGCAACGGGAGCTGCGAACTGCAGGATGCCGCGTACGAGCTCGGCATCGAAGCGCCGAGCTATATCGTCAATGATCCGGTGGAGCCGCTGGACGATTCGGCCGAGATGGTGGCGCTGGACCGCCGCAAGTGCATCAAGTGCGGCCGATGTATCGCCGCCTGCAACAATGTGGTGGTCAATGAGGTGCTTGAACTTGGCAAGCGCGGCAGCCAGGCCCGCATCATCTGTAATGATGACCTCAAGATGGGCGAGTCATCCTGCGTGCAATGCGGCGAGTGCGCACAGATGTGCCCGGTTGGCGCGATCATCGATAAGAAGAGTCGCGGCAAGGGGCGCAGCTTCGCAACCGAAAAGGTCAATACCACCTGTCCGTATTGCGGAGTTGGTTGCCAGATAGCCCTGCATGTAGATCGGCAGGCCAACCGCGTCGTTCGCATCACCGGCCGAGAGGTCGCGCCCAATGACGGCATGCTGTGTGTCAAAGGGAGGTATGGCTACGAGTTTCATGCCAGCCACAACCGTCTGACTCATCCGATGATTCGCAAGAACGGCAAGCACGTTCGCGTTTCATGGGAGGACGCGTTGGACTATGCCGCCGAGCGCATCAAGGGGATCGTGGACAAGCATGGCCCGGATGTTTTCTCCGCGCTGGGTTCGGGACGCATCACCAACGAGAACAATTACGCCATCGCCAAGTTCACCCGCGCGGTCATTGGGACCAACAACATCGATCACTGCGCCCGCACATGCCACGCCCCCACCGTTGCCGGACTGGCTACAGCGTTCGGCAGCGGGGCCGCCACCAACTCGATCGACGAGATTCTCGAAGCACATGTCCTGTTCGTCATCGGATCGAACATGACCGAAGCGCATCCGGTCGTGTCGTACTATGTCAAGCGTGCCGCGAAGAGTGGCGCTACGTTGATTGTCTGCGATCCGCGGAAGATCGATCTGGCACACTGGGCGTCGCTCTATGTGCAACATCGCGTGGGCACCGACGTACCTTTCTTGAACGGCTTGATACACGAGATCTTCAAGAACGGCTGGCAGAATGAAACGTTCCTGCGTAATTGCACGGAGAATCCCGACGACATCCGCAAATGGGTGGAAGATTATCCGGTAGAAAAGGCCTCGGAGATCTGCGGGGTGCCGGTCGAGATGATGCGCAAGGTGGCGCGGGCGCTCGGCACCGCCAAGAACGTGAGCATTATCTACTGTCTTGGCATCACCGAGCACATTTGCGGAACCGATAACGTCAATACCATCGCCAATCTGCAGATGGTGCTGGGTCATTTGGGCAAACGCGGCGGAGGCGTCAATCCACTGCGCGGCCAGAACAACGTACAAGGCGCGTGTGACATGGGCGCTTTGCCCAATGTCCACCACAACTACCAGAGCGTGAACGATCCGCGGGTGGCCGAGAAAATGGCTCGCGACTGGGGTGTGCCCTCAGTGCCCACCAAACCGGGATACATGCTTCCCACCATGCTGCACAAGGCCCAGGATGGTGGCACCAAAGTTCTCTTCTGTGTCGGCGATAATACCGTGCAGACCGAGCCGAACATGGCCAAGACCATCAAGGAGATCCAGGCTCTGGAGTTCTTTGTGGTCGTGGACATCTTCCAGAATCTGACCACGCAGTACGCCGACGTCATCTTGCCCGATGTCTGTTTCAATGAGGATGATGGCACCTACTCGAACCTGGAACGTCGCGTGCAGCGGCTGCGCAAAGCGGTTGAACCACCCGGCGAGGCCCGGCCGACATGGTGGATCGTTCAGCAACTGGCCCAGCGCTTGGGCGTGGATTTGCGTTTCACCTCTGCCCAGGCCGTCTGGGAGGACATGCGCCGAACCAGCACGGCGATGGCCGGCATCACCTATTCGCGAATCGAGAAGATTGGCATCCAGTGGCCCTGCCCGACTCTTGAGCATCCCGGCACCCCGATCCTGCACCTCGATGGGAAGTTCACCCGCGGCAAGGGCCTGTTCTGCCGCACCGACTATCGCCAGCAGGCGGAGCCGCCGGATAGTGAGTATCCTCTTATCCTCTCGACCGGCCGGCGGCTGTGGCACTATCACACCGGCACGCAGACCCGCAATTCCGTCGGCCTCGAAGCGATGTTCCCCGAGGAACTACTTGAGATCAGCGAGGCGGACGCCGGCCGCCTTGGGATCAAGACTGGTGATATGGTGGCCGCCACCAGCCGTCGTGGTTCCATTACGCTCAAAGCCTGGGTAACCGATCGCTCGCCGCTGGGCCTGTGCTGGACATCGTTCCATTTCTTCGAGGCGTGCGGCAATGTGTTGACCATCGATGCCTATGACAATGTCACCAAGACCCCTGAGTACAAAGCCTGCGCCATAAAAGTAACCAAGGTTGCCGACGGCACCTCGCCCAAGGCGCTCATCGCACGCCAAGCCAGGCCGTGATTGCTGCGCCCACAGTCTGCTGGAGAGACAATGACCCGGAAGAAAGACATTGAGAATCTATTGGCCATGGCCATCCGCCGCGAGCGCGATGCCGGCGAGTTTTACCGCAATCTGGAGCAACAGGTCGCCAATGCGGCCGCGAAGGCCGTTTTTGCCCAGCTTGCACAGGATGAGCTTGGTCATGAGCGATTTCTTGAGACCTGCACCTCCAATCCGACGATGCTGGCCAAATTCGAGCCCGGTCCGGATTTCCATGTCACAGCCACCACCGACCTTCCACCGCTCACCCCGGATATGAAGCCCGTCGATGCCATTGTCCTGGCCATGAAGAAAGAGGAGCAGGCGGTGGAACTCTATCACGGCTTTGCAGCCCGCACAGCCGATGCCAAGCTTAAGGCGACGTTTGAGGGGCTGGCGAAGATGGAGTTGGGACACAAGAACCGGCTTGAGACGGTGTTCGTCAACATCGGCTATCCAGAGGTGTTCTAGAAGCTCTCGCAGTTGGAGTACCAGACCATGAATGCCATTGCTTCGCTCGATTCAGACATCATCGCCGTCCTGAAGGGCTATCCCGATGCGACACAGGATCAGTTGATCCCCATTCTCCAGGATGTTCAGGCCCGCCTCGGCTATCTCCCGCGCGAAGCCATTCTCAAGATCAGCGACCACTGTTCGTTGCCGGTGGGGCGTGTGTACAGCGTCGCGACGTTCTATAACCAGTTCCGTTTCCGCGCCCCTGGGCGCAACCACGTCCAGGTCTGCCGCGGCACGGCCTGCCATGTCAAGGGATCGCTATCGACTCTCGATACGATTCGCGACCACCTCGAGATCGACAACGAGCAGACCACCCATGATGGAGAGTTCAGCCTGGAAGTCGTCGCCTGCGTCGGTGCGTGCGGCTTGGCCCCGGTGCTTTGCGTCAATGGAAATGTCCACGGCAGCGCGGCGCCGGACACGGTAAGGAAAACTCTCAGCTCCTACCGCGCAAAGGAGAAGAGCCATGCAGCAACCCGCTAACAGCAGCGCCTACAGGTGCTGGCCGGCGCCACCGGAGCGACAGCCGCATCCCATCGATGCCGCGGTTTGCTGCGGCGATGCCGCGCACGCCGCCGACCGCTCATGGATCGAAGATCGCCTCGCCCGACTGCGGCGCGAGAAGCTCGACATTCCGGTCATCTATGTTGGTGCCGGCAGTTGTGGCCGCGGCGCTGGAGCCGGCAGCGTCCTGCAACGGATTCGCAAGCACCTTGCCGCTCAGCAGATTCAGGCCAAAGTGATCGAAGTTGGATGCATCGGACTGTGCGTGGCCGAGCCGCTGGTTGATATTCAGTTGCCTGGCATGGCGCGCATCTCGTTCCAGCGCGTCACCGAGGACAAAGCCGTGGCTTTGGTGGATGCTGTGCTGGCCGGCAGGATCCCCTTTGACCTGGTTTTGGGCCAATTCCGCAGTCCCCACCACAAACCCTGGGAGGTCGTGCCATATCTCGATGAGCACCCCTTCTTCGCGCCGCAGACGCGCTGGGTCATGGCCAACTGCGGGCTGATACAGCCGACCTCCATTGACGAATACATTGCCGCCGGCGGCTATCGGGCGCTGGCCGATGCACTGAGCCGGCTCGATCCCCAGAGCGTCTGCGACATGGTCGAAAAGAGCGGACTGCGCGGCCGCGGCGGCGCGGGTTTTCCCACGGGTATGAAATGGAAGTTCGCCCGACAGACCGGGTCCCCTCTCAAGTACCTCGTCTGCAATGCCGATGAAGGCGATCCGGGCGCATTCATGAATCGCGCCCTGATGGAAAGCGATCCCCACCGCCTGATCGAAGGCATGGCGCTGGCAGCTTTCGCCATTGGTGCCTCGCAAGCCTTTGTTTATGTGCGGGCGGAAAAGCCGCTGGCGGGCAAACGGGTGAAGGATGCCATCGCCCAGGCCGAGGCCCATGGCTTCCTGGGCGAGAACATCCGCAACTCCGGCTTCAGCTTGCGTATCCAGGTACGCATGGGCGCTGGCGCGTTCGTCTGCGGCGAAGAAACAGCGCTGCTGCAGAGCATCGAAGGCAAACGCGGCATGCCCCGGCCACGCCCGCCATTCCCCGCCGTCAAAGGCCTGTTCGGCAAACCCACGGTCATCAACAATGTCGAAACGCTTGCCAACGTCCCTGCCATCGTCAGTCGCGGCGCGGACTGGTTCAGGAGCGTCGGCATTGATACTTCCAAGGGCACCAAGATCTTCGCGCTCTCGGGCAAGGTTGCCCGCACCGGCCTCGTGGAAGTCGCCATCGGCACCACCGTCCGGCGCGTCGTTATCGATATCGGCGGCGGCTGCGCCAATGGGAAAGAATTCAAGGCCGTGCAGATCGGCGGGCCCTCCGGCGGATGCGTCCCGACTTCGCAACTGGACACTCCAATTGATTACGATTCACTGCGCGCCATCGGTGCGATCATGGGTTCCGGCGGCATGGTCGTCATGGACCAGGACACCTGCATGGTGGATATCGCCAAGTTCTTCATGGACTTTATCCAGCGCGAAAGCTGTGGCAAGTGCACGCCCTGCCGTGAAGGCACCCGGCGGATGCTCCAACTTCTGCAGGACATCACCTCCGGCCGCGCTGCCCCGCAGCGCCGCGAACTGCTCCCGCGCGATCGCGTGCTGGACTACATGAACAAGCTCGCTGTAACCATCCGCGATGCCAGCCTTTGCGGCCTGGGCCAGACCGCGCCCAATCCAATCCTGAGCACCATGCGATGGTTCCCTGAGGAATACGAGGCGCACGTCAACGAACGCCGCTGCCCGGCCAGAGGATGCAGGGAAATGCTCACCTACGTCATTGACCCCGAAAAGTGCAAAGGATGCGCGGCCTGTGCCAAGAAGTGTCCCAGCAAGTCCATCTCGGGCGCAGCCAAGCAGAAGCACGTCATTGATCAGGCAAGTTGCGTAGCCTGTGGGGGGTGCGTGATGACCTGCAAATTCGATGCAATTACTGCCAGCTAGCGGTATCGTGTCGGGGATGTGGTCCATGAAGAACCTGCTTGCCATGATCGCATTGGCCTTGTGTGTCTCGACGATGGCCGCGGGCGACGAGTTGTCAGGGGCCCTGGCCATCTTTCACGCCGGAAGTCTGTCGGTCCCCATGAAACAGATCGCGGCCCAGTTCATGAAGATTCATCCCAACGTCGACATTCGCATCGAAGCCGCCGGCAGCCGCGAGTGTGCCCGCAAGATCACCGAGCTCAAGCGGGACTGCGATGTGCTTGTCTCCGCAGACTGCGGAGTCATCGAACAGTTGCTGATCCCGGATTACGCCACATGGAATATCCCATTTGCCACCAACGAAATGGCGATTCTCTACACCGACAAATCACGACGCCAGGCCGAGATCAGCAACAAGAACTGGCTCGACGTGCTTCTGGATGACAAAGTGGCCTTCGGCCGCTCGGAACCCAATAGTGACCCCAGCGGTTACCGCGCCATCCTGTGTATGAAGCTGGCCGAGAACTACTACCATCGACCCGGCCTGGCCGCTGACATGCTCGCCAAGGACACCCGGTTCCTGCGCCCAAAGTCGACCGACCTCCTGGCTCTGCTCGAATCAGGAAGCATTGACTACCTCATTTCCTATCGATCGCTGGCCGGCCAATACGGCCTAAAGTGCCTCATCCTGCCCAACCAGATCAATCTCAAGGATCCGGCCTGCCTCCCTCTTTACCAGAGCGTCTCGGTCACGCTGACCGGACGGAAACCCGGCGATACCATCGAACAGCGTGGCGGAGTGTCGGTCTATGGATTAACGATTCCGACCCAAGCGCCGAATCCCGCCGCCGCGACGGCGTTTGTGCAATTCTTCCTCCGCGCCGACGCTGGAATGGCCATCATCGAAAAGTACGGCCAGCCTTCGGCCCTCCCATCGCAAACGTCCACGTATGATCATATCCCGCATCCATTGCGGGAATTCGTGCGCAAACCAGTCGCATCGAAAGATTCCAACTGATGCCTCAACCCATCCATCGCGGTTGGTTTTCGCTGGCCGTCGCCTTTGCCGGTGGCCTGGTGCTCTTGTTTGTATTGGGACCACTCGTAGGCATGTTCCTGGCCACCTCGCCCCGGCAGTTACTGACAACCGCAGGGGATGCCGAGGTAACCGCGAGTATCTGGCTGACGCTCTGGACATCAATGGGGGCGACGCTGATCCTCGCAATCGTCGCCGTGCCTTTTGCCTATTTGCTGGCTCGCCGCGATTTCCCGCTCAAGTGGCTGGTCTCCGGCATCATTGATATTCCAGTGGTGATTCCGCATCCCGCCGCCGGTATCGCCTTGTTGGGCGTCCTGAACCGCAATACCGCCTTAGGTCGGCTCGGCGAGGCGATGGGACTCGATTTTGTCGGCCACCCCGCCGGCATCATGGCGGCCATGGCGTTTGTCAGCTTGCCCTATCTCATCAATGCCGCGCGCGATGGCTTTGCCGCCGTTCCCCAGCGCCTGGAGAACGCAGCGCTGACTCTGGGGGCTTCGCCGGCGAGGGTCTTCCTCACCATCTCCCTGCCATTGGCTCGACACGCCATCCTCTCGGGCCTGATCCTGATGTGTGCCCGCGGCCTGAGCGAATTCGGGGCCGTCATCATCATGGCGTACCATCCCATGGTCACGCCCGTGCTCATCTACGACCGGTTCACCAGCTTTGGTCTCTCTTACGCCCAGGCGCCGACGATACTTTTCATCCTCGTCTGCCTCGCACTGTTGGTGGTTCTACGACTTCTCCGCGGAGGCCAACATGCTGCGCGTTGAGAGTCTATCGCTGCAACTGGGCGAGTTTCGGCTTCGCGACATTACCTTCAATGTCGATTCCGGCGAATACTTTGTCCTCTTGGGCGCCAGCGGCGCCGGCAAGACGGCCATCCTGGAACTGATTGCCGGGCTGCTTAAGCCCAATCAGGGGCGAGTCTGGCTTCAGGACCGCGAGATCACCCACGAGCCCATTCAAAGCCGCAGACTCGGGCTGGTTTACCAGGACCACTCGCTGTTCCCGCATCTGCCGGTGTGGAAGAACATCGCCTATCCGCTCCGCTGCGCGCGGTTTGCCGGCAACCTGCGCCAACATTCCGAGCAGCTGGCCAGTGAGATCGGCGCTCAGCACCTGCTGGATCGCATGCCCGCGACTCTCTCGCTGGGCGAATCCCAGCGCGTGGCGCTGGCCCGTGCCCTGGCGACCCGCCCAGACATCCTGCTCCTGGATGAACCCATGGCTTCCCTGGATACCCAGGCCAGGGCGGGCATTCGCTCCCTGCTGCGCCGCCTGCATGCCAATGGGCAGACGATCATCCATGTCACCCATGACTACGAGGAAGCCCTTGCCCTGGCCACTCGCGTGGCGGTTCTGGAAGATGGTGCCATCTGCCAGATAGGCTCCGTCGACGAGGTATTTCACCATCCGCAATCTCGCTTCGTCGCCAGCTTCGTCGGCATCAGGAACTTCTTCCATGGGCAATTGACGCAGACCGGCGAGTCGGCCACCTTCCTGACGCCTGAGGGCCTCCTGATCCACCTTTCAACCGATTGCCCGACGGGAGTTGGATGCGTGGTATTTGAGAGCAAGGATGTCACGCTCTCACCCGCCGCCCCCGCCGGCAGTGCCCGCAATGTCTTCAAAGGGCGTATCATTGACGTGGAGACAGTCCGACTGGGCGTGGAACTGACCGTGGACATCGGCCTGCCCATCCATGCAGCCCTGACGCGCGAATCGGTCCAGCGCATGCAACTGGCCGCTGGAGTGCATGTGTTTGCCAGCTTCAAGTCCTCAGCCATAAGGTATATCCCGGAATGATCGTCCGCCCGAACATCCTGGTTATTGGCGCTGCCGGACGCAATGTCGGCAAGACGGAGTTCGCCTGCCAGGTCATCGCCCGATACGCCTCCGCACATACCGTCGTCGGCATCAAGATCACCACCATCAGGGATCGCGATGGTGCCTGCCCGCGCGGAGGTCAGGGATGTGGCGAATGCGGGTCGCTCAACGGCGAGTACCTCGTCACCCGGGAAACTGCGGGGGACAATGACAAAGACACTACGCGCATGCTTCATGCCGGTGCCGCCGCCGTCTACTGGCTTCGCGTCAGGCGGGAGTTCCTTCATGAAGGCGTCAGCCGACTGTTGCAAGAGATTCCAGCCGATGCACTGGTTGTCTGCGAATCCAATTCCGTTCGGTCGGTATTGGTGCCGGGAGTCTTCCTGGTCATCCGCGAGAAGAATTCCACCGCCACCAAGGAGTCCTGCCAGAGTGTTATTACCCATGCCGATCGCATCCTGAGTTTCGATGGCAAAGATTGGGATACTCAGCCAGGGGATGTCACCTATCTGGCCGGCCGGTGGGTGCTTCGCCAGGATGCGGCCGCCATCATCCTTGCCGGCGGGCAGAGCCAGCGCATGGGTCAGGATAAGAGCATGCTGCCCACGCCCAACGGGCCGTTGATCGCCCACATTACCGATCAGTTGCGCCCCCAGTTCCGCGAGATCCTCATCGCCGCAAACGATTCGCAGAAGTACGCCTTTCTTGGTTTACCGGTGGTTCCCGATCAGATTCCCGGGCAGGGCCCGCTGATGGGCATTCTTTCGGCACTGGAAGCATCCAGCCACGATCTGAACTTCATCACCGGTTGCGATATCCCCCACATGGATGTCGCATTCATCCGCCAGTTGCTCCATGAAGCATCCGACTGCGACCTGGTGATGCCGCGTTCAGGAGAGGGGCGCTATGAGCCGCTGTTTGCCGTCTATCGCAAGAGCGTCTGCGGCCCGGCGCGCGAGATCCTCACCGGCGGCGGCCGGAAGATCGCCATGCTGCTGGATCGGGTCCGTTCCCGAATCATCCCCATGCCCGATGCGCCGTGGTACCGTAACCTGAATACCCAGGAAGAGTATGCACAATGGGTAGAGGCAGGAACGATATGAGCACATCCAGCATCACCTATGATGAAGCGTACCAGCGGATGATGGATGCCGCCCGGTTTCTGGGTGCCCAGAGCGTCGACCTTGCCGATTCGCTGGGCCGGATCCTGGCCCAGGATGTCCGTTCCGACATCGATCTGCCACCGTTCCGGAAGTCGGCGATGGACGGTTTCGCCTGCCGGCGGGCGGATCTCGCACAGGAACTGTCAGTCATCGAAACGATTCCCGCCGGGCGGATGCCCTCCATGTCCATTGGTCCCGGCCAGTGCGCTCGTATTATGACCGGTGCCCCGGTCCCGCAGGGCGCTGACTGCGTCGTGATGGTGGAGCACGCATCGGAGGATGTCCCCGGGCGCGTCCGGATAACCCAGATCACCGCGTCCATGCCGGATAACATCTCACCCCAAGGCGAGGATGTGCGGACCGGCGATATCGTGCTGCATCAGGGCGAGCTTATCACGGCCGCTCAAATTGCCGTTCTGGCCGCAGTGGGCTGTGTTACGCCGATGGTTGGCAAACAGCCGCGCGTCAGCATTCTGGCAACCGGCAGTGAACTGGTCGAACCATCTGATCGACCCAATGGTGCCCGCATCCGCAACAGCAACAGCCATCAGATCTGTGCCCAGCTCAAGGCGATGGGAATCACCGCCCGTTACGAGGGCATCATCGCCGACGATCCTGCTGCCCTGGCTGCCGCCATCCACAAAGCCGCCGCTGGCAGCGATGTCATCCTTCTCTCCGGCGGTGTCTCTGAGGGCGATTACGATTACGTTCCCGATGCTCTGCGGGCCAATGGCTTTGCGTTTGGTTTCGAGAGCGTCGCCATGCAGCCCGGCCGGCCAACCCTGTTTGGCGACAACGGGTCAACCTGGTGCTGCGGTCTGCCGGGCAACCCGGTCTCCACCTTTGTGGTCTTTGAGATCCTGATCAAGCCGTTTCTCTATCGCCTCATGGGTCACACGTGGCAGAAACAGTTGGTCAAGGCTCAACTCACCACCGCTTTCAAACGCCGCAAGGCGGATCGTCAGGCGGCCATTCCTGTCCGGTTCACAGCACCGGATCAGGTGACCCCCATCGACTATCACGGTTCGGCCCACATCACGGCCATGACCCAGTGTGATGCGTTATTGTTCGTTCCCATTGGCCAGGATTCCATTGCTCAAGGCGGGGTTGTCTATGTTCGACCGCTTTAACCGCCACATCCATTATCTTCGCATCTCGGTTACCGACCGATGCAACCTGGCATGCACGTACTGCATGCCCGAAGGCCATGTTGCCAAGCTGCCGCGTGAAGACATTCTCTCATTCGAGCAGATTGCTGAACTCACGCGGACGGCTGTCGAACTGGGTTTCGACAAGGTGCGTCTGACCGGCGGCGAGCCGCTGATGCGCAAAGGCATCGTCGACCTGGTTCGCATGCTGGCGGCGGCTGGCGGCATCAATGACTTTGCCATGACCACCAACGGCATCCTGCTGGCGCAACATGCCAAGCCCCTGCGCGAAGCCGGGCTGCATCGCCTGAACATCAGTTGCGATACGCTGGACCCGCAGCGGTTCAGCGCCATCTCGCGCGGCGGCCGCCTGGAAGATCTGCTGTCAGGGATTGACGCTGCCCAGGCCGCAGGCTTCGTTAAAATCAAACTGAACTGCGTAATTGAGCAGTCTCCGGAAGAACCTGATGCCGTGATGGTGTCCCGCTTCGGCGCCCAGCGCGGGTTTGAGGTCCGCTACATTCGCAGGATGGACACGGCCAAAGGCTCATTCTGGCGCGTGCTGGGTGGTGACGGCGGCCATTGTCAGATCTGCAACCGCCTGCGCGTCTCCAGTGATGGCAGAATCTTCCCGTGCCTGTTCAGCGATCTGCACACGAAAGTAAGCGAGTTGGGCCCGCGCCAGGCCATCCTGGCCGCCCTTGCCATCAAGCCGGAATCGGGCCGACAGAGCGATAATCAGTTCTATAGATTGGGAGGATGACCACATGAACCTGACCCACATCGACGAACACGGCCGCCCGCGTATGGTGGATGTTGGCGACAAGCCCCTGAGCCACCGGATGGCCCGGGCCGAGGGTCTCATCCGCCTGCAGCCCAAGACCATTGAACAGATCCGGGATCAACGGATGGCCAAGGGCAATGTGCTGGTAACGGCCGAACTGGCCGGGGTACAGGCTGCCAAACAGACCGCATCGCTGATTCCGCTCTGCCACGCTCTGCTACTGAGCAAGGTGCATGTCGAGGCTGTCCTGAAACCAGAGGGTGTCCAGATCACCAGCGAAGTGAAATGCACCGGCCAAACCGGCGTCGAGATGGAGGCGCTGACGGCCGTCAGCGTGGCACTGCTGACGATCTACGACATGTGCAAAGCGGTCGACAAGTCGATGGAGATCTCGAACATTCGCCTGCTGGAAAAGACCAAGGAGCCCGCATGAGCGCCCGGATCATCTCTGTCAATGTTTCCCGGCAGAAGGGCACGGCCAAGCAGTCCGTGCCATCAGTAGAGGTGACCGTCACCGGCATCTCCGGCGATGCTCACGCAGGTTCCTGGCACCGGCAGGTCAGTCTGCTGGCCGAGGAAAGCATCGCCAGGTTTGGCCAGCAGGCCGGCCGCAGTTTTGCCCCCGGCGAGTTTGCTGAGAATCTCACCACCCGTGGACTGGACTTAAACCGCTGCCATATCCGTGACCGTCTGGACATCGGCGAAGTCGCTCTGGAGGTCACCCAGATCGGCAAGGCCTGCCACGGCGATGGATGCGCGATCTACCAGGCCGTAGGCAAGTGCGTGATGCCCAAGGAAGGCATCTTCACCCGCGTGATTCATGGCGGCGAAGTAAAACCCGGCGATCCGATCACCCATACGCCGCGTCCGCTGAACATCCAGGTGATCACCCTGAGCGATCGGGCTTCGCGCGGTGAATACGAAGACCGAAGCGGACCGGCCATCCGCGCCCGTCTGCAAACGCATTTCGCCGCCGGACATTGGGCCGCCGAGATCACGTCATCTCTTCTTCCTGACGATCCGGTACAGCTCCGCGCGGCGATCGAGGCGGCCATTGCCGCACAGACCGATATCATTTTCACCACCGGCGGCACCGGTATCGGCCCGCGCGACATGACCCCTGACGTCATCCGCCCTCTTCTCACCCGCGAAATGCCCGGCATCATGGAATACATACGCGTCAAGTACGGCGAATCCATTCCCTCCGCGCTGTTAAGCCGCAGCGTGGCCGGTCTGATCGGCTCAACGCTGATCTATGTCCTTCCCGGCAGCGAGAAGGCGGTGCAGCAGTACCTGGACGAAATCCTCAAGACGCTGGAGCACAGCCTGCGCATGGTCAACAGGATTGACCAGCACTAGCCGCGACCTGTTCCGCACTAGCGGGCGCGGCTTCTGCGGCTTCGGCCGCCGCACGGATGCGAGCGGCCAATGCTTTGGCATCGGCGCGCTCCAGGCGATTGAGCACACAATCCCAGCGGTAGGAGAAGTTTCCCGTCGGATCTTTGGGTACGTGGGCAAACAGGCCCCGCAGGGCCACACGCCGGCGTCCGTAGTCTTTCTGCACTTCCTCGAAGCGTTTCACGAATCCCGCCAGATACGCGTCGAGGAACTCGCGCGGCTGATCCAGACGATCGCGCCGTCGCAGGTAGGGTCGCGCATAGTCGGGCGCATCGTCCATCAGATCGCTGGTGTATTCGGTAAACGCGCCGGTCGGATCCGCAACAGTGATCGTCAGCGGCCAGCCCTTTTGGTCGGTGATCAGCACCTCATCGCCATCATCAAAATTCACCCGCATCTTGCGATCAGTGCGCCCGACAATCATATTGATCGCCGCGGCCTCGCCCAAAAGGTGAGCCAGGGCCTTCCCATAGCCGGGCGTCTTGAGCATCGCTCCAGGTATCTTTGAAGTCACCATGCCCGTCATGTAGTCGCGCTCGAAGAAGACGCTCCAGATGCGCAGACCATACATCTCGCGGTTACTGCCGCGATAGGTCTCGGGGAAGCTGTGCTGCGTAATCCACTGTGAAACACGCATACCCAGTTGCTGACATCCCAGGCGGCGGTCCAGAACGTAGTCGGTATACTCGGCCGACTCGACCATTGCCTGCTCCCAGCTCTTTCCTTCATTCAAATGTATCCAGACATCCCATTTCTGCAGGCGGACAATACGCACCATCTCGTTGGGATTGAACTTCTGCTTGATCTCGACCAGATATACGCCGCGCCGGCCGCCGTCGCGAGGACGATCGCCCAGGGATGCCAGCACGCGGCCGACATTGATGTACTCCAGCTCGCGGTATTCGCGGAAAAAATTGAAAATGATGCCGCGCACCTGCTCGTGCGGGTCGGGAGCATCGTTATAGCGATCCTCTTCATAAGGCGCCGGCGGATTGGGGAAACAACGGCCAAGATCCGTCTCCAGCGAGATGGCGCCATCCTGGATTCTGCCGCCGGGAAGCCAGCGCACCTTCAGCAGGAACTCGGGGCTTAATCCCAGCCACACCTCCTCGGAAACCAGTTTCTCGGCCGTTTCCGTCAAAGCGCATGCCATCCGCGATTTCCACGCTTCGCTGCGGGGATCATCCTCCTGCAATTCGGCGGGGCAACACGCCGCGAAAGCGTTGCATGCCGCGGTATGCAGCTCGCGCAGGGCCTGCGGCGAGAGCGCCGCCAGCGAAGCCTGGCGGATCAGTTCCAGGGGCGCTTCGGAGGCCGCCTCAAAGAGCGCCAGTTCCGGGCGGAACTTGCTGTTGCGCTTGAGCGAGATGGTGGCGATCTCCTGCAACTGTCGGCGCAGGTCTTCCAGAGGCAGCGTGCCCAGGCTCTTCAGGCGTGAACAGCTCAGATAGCGCGTGCCAGTTACGAGGTTGTAGTAGTAGATGCGCTGCTCGCCGATGGCAACCAGAGACTCCTCGATCAGCTTGTCGATCTGTGCGGTGGTGCGGACCGGCGGTGTGATTCGCCAGAGTTCACCCTGGCGTTTGATCGCCATGCGCACCGCCGGATAACTTGTGTTGAGGAACTCGATTTCCAGCTTGGAGAGCACCTCCTGGAGCATCTCGTCGGCCCGCAGGGCGTTGGCCACTTCGGCTTCGCTATGGTCCGGACGGATCTGCACCTTTCCCTTGCGCACGAACAGGTCAACCTGGTCGGCGAGGATATCGGCCTCTTCCTCCTCGCTCAGGGGCAGTTGCTCGCGGCCGGTGCGCTCGGCATTGAGCGCGGCGATCAGTGCGGGGGCCTGTGCGACATGGATCGACGGCATTACGCAGACGAAACTGCGATATTTGGGATATGCACAGGCGGCCAGCCATTCTTCGGGCCAATTGGTCCAGCCCTCAGTTAACGACCGGCCGATGCAACTGAACGGAGCATCCATGCGTTCCTCCACAGCCTTCCCGGACAGGGCGGTACTATACCAAAGTCGGCACGCGCGCGACATGGTGCCATAGAGTGCACCGGTTATCTAAGCAACACTTGTGGCCGATCGCGGCAGAGGCCGATAGGGGCGGAAGCATCTACCGCTGAGTGTACTTCTGGAGCCCCGCCATCAGGAAACCGGCTCTCTTTGTTGTCACCTCGATCGGATGCTCTTTCCAGACTTCGAAAACATCTTCTGGTGCGAGCTTCTGTTTTGCCAATCTGCCGAGCTCTCGAGCGGAAAGCCTGGCGCCGGTTTCAAGGCCGAGCAGCGCAAGCAGCCGTTGGTCAATCCGCTTATTCCACTCATCTTTGGAAATGCCTGTCACATGTGCCGAAGCTACGTCTGAGCAGGCCGATCCACCATTGAACCTACAAGGAGCACAGATCGCGTCGTTATCGATCGTCAGCTCCAACTGAACATCGGGATTGTCCAGAATCTCGTTGCCCACTCTCCAGAGATCATGACCGTATTCCAAATTGGGAACGAATCGCTCAAGACCCGATCCGAATAACTTGATGACATCCAGGAAATGGTGAGGCTTGATCAGCAGTGCTTTTGTTGTCGTTGACATCGTTGGCTTACCCGCCGAATTGTCGCGCACATGGCGGCATCGGTAAAGAGATCCGATCATGAGGCTCTGGTGGCAACAGAGACAACTGGCCACGGCCAAGGGTAGCCTGTCTACTGGCTCTCTGTGCTTCGTACGCTGATCCGGACTGTGGACGGACCAGTTAGGTGCCAGGTGCAGTTGTTCTGAGCGCAAAACTCATCAAGGATGGGTCTCCATGCGGTACCTGTCCAGTCGCCGCCGATAGTTCCCTGCACGCCATTGTCCACTTCAACGCGAATGCCATGTGCGCCCGGAAGCCCGTGTTCATTCTGGAACCGAAAATAGGCATGAACATCCTGGGGCGGATTGATCGCGATGTGGGTGAATGGTTCATCGAGCCACTTCCGGAGTTCGGCACTCATGGCCGGTGACTTCGGATTGGGTTGGACAGAACTTGAGCTGGCGAAGGGCGCACCTCCCTGGCTGGACGACCCGCCCGACCTTGACATGAACAACACGACCAGGAGTGCCCCTGCCACGACTACGATGACAACCAGTAGCTTCTTGTCCATGTGAATCTCCTCCGACTCGGCGCCACGGACATGCTGAAACTGCGATTATTCTACCACTACACAAGATTTTGCATACGGCTATTTGTTCCACAGACGGTGTTCGCGCCATTCTGGTCGAGTACGCCGGTGATCGGGGCCAGCGTGGTCAGGACGAAGCCGAGGATTGCACGCGAAGAACCCCAAGAAGAGCCCGGTTCGGATACCTTGGCAAGCGACACCAACGAGCCGGGTTGGTGGGGCGAGGGCGACGACATGTTCTTTGTTGATGGTGAGCCCTGGCCGCCGCATCTTCACGGGACGGGCACAGAAGACCAGTTGGGAACGTGCCGGAGGTGGGCAATGTCGAGAGCCGCATTCCCTACCGCTGGGGAGGTCTGGAACGCTGGCCCGGCAAGGATCGCCGGGAACTGCCGATGGGATGAGTTCGTTCGGATGCCGTCGGCATCGCAGGGCATGGCCGGCGACGAAATCGGTGGCGCCCCATTAAGCAGCAGTGTCCCCCTTCTGCTGGAACAGGCAACGCGCTTGTGCCTGCTTCGCTGCATTCTCCCCATACCGACCCCAACTTGACTGTATGGGTCGAGCCCCCAATGATGTTATGGTAGTGCCCGACGGGGATGTGGGCCGTGTCTTAGGCAAAGCAAGGGAGGATCTAATGCGTTCGCTTCGATTTTGCAGCGGGAAATGTGCGCCTATTCAGGACAATCGGATGGGCTTGGCCATTGCGGAACTCCTCGAACAGCGTCAACTGCTCACGGCCGCCCCGGTCAGCTTCTCGGATACCGACGGCGATCAGGTCACCATCCGGCTCAGCGGCGCTGGCACCTTGTCGATGGATCCAGACACCCGCAATGTTGCCACGGCGGGCACAACGGTCAATTCTGCCCTCAGCATCTCCGTCCGGCGTGCTGCAGGTGGCGATGGCCGAGTCACCTTGGGCGAACTCCGCTGCTATGGACCGATGCGATCCCTGAACGGACCCAACGCCGACATCACCAAGGAGATCTCCATCGATGACCTGATGCAGCCGGTCTCCAAGTCCAGCAAAGTGTCGCTGAATCTGGGGGTCCTGCACGGCCTGGCGGTATACACGGGCGGACAGCATGTCGGCACGATCAGGCTGGCCGATTGGAGCCGGGTTGATAACGGTCAGGAACTCAATGCCCCAACAGTTGATGCACTGATTATCACCGGCCGGAAGGATATCCCCGGAACGTCGGCCGACGAATCGCTGCCGGGAAACTGCGGCGCAATCCTGATTCTTGGCGACAGCAGCACCACCGCCGGCGACTGGTCGATTCGCACCATCAGCGTGGCGGGCACTCTCAATGATGTCCAAGCCACCGGCCGAGTTGGCAGCATCACTGCCGGACAGATCGACGGCCAGCTCATCGCCAGCAGCTTTGGCACGGTCGCCACCCATGCCCTGGGCAGTTCCAGCTTCGCCACCGGCACAATCACCGGATCGATCACCGCCACTGGCGCTGCGGGCATATCCACTTCGCTCAATTCAATCTGGGCGGCATCCGATGTAACCAATCTCGCAATCGCGACCGGTGAGGGGGATATCGGGCAGATCACTGTCGGCGGGCAACTGCTCAACAGCAGCATAACCTCGGCCGGCAATATCCGGGGCATCGATCTGCTGCAGGGACTCTTTGCATCGCGAATCCAGAGTCAGGGCAATATCGGGCATATTCGCGTCAGTTCGCTCAGTCAGTCGGCCATTCAGGTCGGCGTCGCGCCTGACTTTGACGGCATCGCCACGAATTCCTCCGATTTCGTTAATCCATCAGCGCGTATCGCGAACTTCAGCATTGTCGGGGCGAAAGGACTGCCCGCCACCGATGCCTTGGCGACCGCAGAGAACACACTCTGTGCTGCAGAGGCGGGCGTCATGAATCTGCGCAACGTGGATTCCGCGGCCGCGATGCAGATCTATGTCCTCGGTGCCAGCAGCCCGACCTCGGTGCACTATACCGACACGATCGACCGTACCGCCGCGTTCACCTGGACCCGCGGCCAACTTCAACCCGATTTCCTTGCATCGATGCTCCATCAGTTGTGACCACCGATAGACGACGAACCGACACCGTTACCCCTCTGCCTCGAACGCACCTGCCTGCCAGCAGTCATGGCCAGTGAAGCTGCGCATCCCGGATCGCGCACAAACGCATCCCCGGTTCTGCATGGTCCGGGCAGGCAACTTACCGCAAATTTGCAGTACTCCAACCATTGCCAGAACGGCCGCCTGACCCGGTGCCGCTGGCTCAATTCCGACCTGATGGTGGCTTCACTGCGGTAAAACTGATGCGAAAACGATTTTGCGCTTGCAAATCCCGGAAAACACACTATATTCATGCCATCGTAAGCAGTGTATGGCCTTGCTTGCGACAGCTTCGACGGGCTTTGTGGTCCGAAGGGCTGACTCTCGGCTCTGAAGCACGGATTGCTTCTCCGGGAGCCGTCGGCCGGCGGCACATGCCGTTTGCCGGTGGTGAGCAAATACTCCACCTCTGGAAAGGAGATCATTCATGGCCAAGGCAATGACCAAGTCGGAGATCGCCGGGAAACTGGCGGAAGAAGTTGGCATCAGCAAGAAGCAGGTGATCCAGTTCTTTGACGCGCAAGCGAAGCTTGCCTACGGGCAGGCCAAGAATCAGTTCGTCCTCCCGGGTCTGGGCAAGGTTGTTCTGGTACTCCGCGCCGCCCGTGAGATGAAGATTTCGATCGGCCCGAAGGCCGGCCAGATCGTCAAGGTCCCCGCGAAGAAAGTCCTGAAGTTCCGCTTCGCCAAGGCCGCCAAGGATGCCGTCCTGGGCGCCAAGAAGTAAGTCTTTCCCGCTCGAACAAAAGAGCCAACACAAACCCGCGGGGTTTATCCCCGCGGGTTTGTTCTTTTCCAGCCAGCCTATTTCCCCGCCCGGCAGTGCTCTTCCAGCCGTTGCAGCAGTTCCGCTGCATCTTCCTTGCGTGTGCCCAGCGCACTGGACCATTCCAAGGCCTCGCCGCCAGTGATGGCGCGATCGATCCGGCGGCAGGCGCTGATTACCGTGGAGTGATTCCGCTTGTTCAGTAGTTGCCCGATCTCCGGGTAGGAGAGCGTTGACATCTTCCTGACCAGATACATCGCCACCGAGCGCGGCAGGCTGATTCCGTGATCGCGCCGGGCCGACAGCAGGTCCCGATGCGCCACCCCGAAGTAATCGCACACCGACTGTACGATGGCATCCGGCCGGATCGGCTGCACATGCTGCCGCTCCAGGTCGCCCAGGGCTTCATGGGCAAGCTGCTCATCAACCGGGCGGTTGCTCAGCTTCGAGTACGCCGCCACGCGGGTAATAGCGCCTTCCAGTTCGCGCACATTCTGGGTCACCCGCCGGGCAATCCAGCAGATCACCTCATCGGCAATGGTAAGCTGATGCTCAAGGGCCATCCGCCGAAGCATCTCGCAGCGCATCTGGAAGTTCGGCGGATCGATCCGCACCACCATCCCTGAGACGAAGCGGTTGATCAGCGATTCGCCAAAATCCTCGATTGTCTTCGGATGGCTGTCCGATGCCATTACCACCTGCTTGCCCATCGCCTCAATCGCGTTGAACGTGTGCAGGAACTCCTCCATGGTGGCGCGTTTGCCAGCCAGAAAATGCACATCGTCGATCACCAGGAGATCCAGTTCCCGCATCCGATGGCGGAACTGGTCGATCTTGTTCATCCGCATCGCCTGCACAAATTCATTGGTGAACTCCTCGCCAGTCATATAGGCCCAGCGGCGCGTCGGATGCAGTTCCAGGAACCGGCGGCAGATGCCCTGCAGCAGATGCGTCTTGCCCAGGCCGCAGGAGCCGTGAATGAACAAAGGCGTGTACTGTGACCCGGGATACTGTGCTACGTGCGCTGCGGCGTTGTAGGCAAGCTGATTGCTTGCGCCAACCACAAAGGTGTCCAGGCTGTGCCGCAGGCGGGCGCGCCCCACGCTGGGCGCCGGCCGCTGCACGGGTGGATGCGTCGCCGTCGGGGGCAAGGTGCCGTTGAGAATCGTCTTGGCATGGGCAAACCCGCTGTGCGTTTTCGCCAGGGCATCCCTGGTTTCCGCCGCCGGCTCCTCTGGGCGGGCGTCGAACAGCTGCGGCATGACGCTGAAGCGCACATGCAGCGGCCCGCCAAGCACTTCTTGCGCCGCTTCCTGGATCAGACGCGAGAAGTGCGAACCAATCCATTCGCTGATAAAGTCATTGGGAACACAGATTTCCAGCATATCTGGCTTCAAGTCCAAACGCGTTGAACTGTTGAACCAGACATGAAATCGTTGTTGTCCCACCTTCTCCGCAATCACTTCCGCCAAACGCGTCAGTTGAGGATCTTCCTTGATGATGCAACCCACGTCGATCTCCTTCCACACTTGGAAGAGCCCACGGTTATGTATTAAATGAACGCCACACCGGATCGCGTTTCTGCGCCCGCAGCGCATTTGGCGATCCGCAGACATCCTGCAAGGCATTCCGCCAAAGGGCCGCGCACCATCGCAACGTGCGACCCATCACCCATGGCGTTCAGCGCGCGTCATTCGTGCATGGAACACGCCGCGCTTCATGGCATCCTGCCAACGCCGCTCCCTCATCCGTGGGGGGTCATCCGTGATCGTAAAAAGCTCACCGCCGACTGCCATAACCCGGCTGTCATCTCACTGCACTTCGATGTAAACGAATAAAGCGGTAGAACTGGGTTGAATTGAACCATCCATTGGCTCAAGGTCGCCACACATTACCTATGCTCGGTGCGAGTAACAAGCAGGAAAAAAACGATTGTGCATCAACACGCGCGTAAGTGAAGGAACTGTAAGGACACGGCGAAATAATTTTTTTTTTCAACACGGGTTATCCACTGTCACTTGGCCTCTTGGGGATTAATTGTGGATGAGATACCGCTCCCCCGGTGGATAACTCGAATCAACGCCAGCCGCGAGCCCACCCGCTGCATTCCTGCCCTCACATACATTGTCAGCGCGGGCGTGTTGAGCGAATCGGCGGCCGTCGTGAGACGCCCGCACCCCAGTTCCACCGTGCGGCCGATCGCCAGTTTCACCAGCTCTGATGCGATTCCGCGCCCGCGCGCAAATCGCGCCAGGCCCACGTACGTCAGCTCCAGGGCATCGGATGCCGGCACCCGCGAGAGAATCAATATGCCGGCCGGCACGTGTTCCTGCATCAGCACCATCCAGTTTCGCGGCTCAAACTCGCCCGCAGCCTTGTGCCCGAGAATCACATCCTCGATCGACCGCAGCCCGTTGAGCCTCGGACAGTCCAGTGTCTGCTCATAGCTCGCCAGGATGGCCTGGGCAAAGAGTACGTGCCGTTGCGGGGCGTAAGTGAGCAGTTGCCAACCATCTTTGGGCAGCGTGTATTCCAGGATTCGACCCGGGCATTCCAGGTAGATCAGTTCCGCCAGATCCGTAAAGCCTGCCGTCCGATACATTGCCATTTGCGCTGTGTCTTCTGGATCCACAAGCACTTGCAGCAAGGCATTGTCGCTCCGGGCGTATTCCGCCACCACTTGTTGCAGCAGGACATCGGCCGCCTCGCGCTGCTGCGGGTCGGCTGGCGTGCCCGAAAGCAGCATCACCGTCCGCCCCGGCAGCGGCACCGGGCAGATCGCACACAAGACCCGCCGGCCGCGCGTGGCGATGCGCATCCGCGTCAGATCCATGTGCCGCGCCCCCGCCGACTGCGCAAAACTCGCAACCTGCCCTGCATCGGCGACGTGTCCGGGGTAGCTCAGAAGGCGCGTAAGTGCTTGCTGGAACTGGTCCGGAGCCACCACGGCATACTCCGTTGGCCCCTCCGGTCCATGTAAGCGCGAGAAAAAGTTTGACAGGAATCGCACCAGCCCTAAGAATACCCATGTATCCTGGGTGCGGCAAAGCATGCCCGGAACCGCAGTGGTGTAGCTTTTGACCGTCCTGCAATGGAGAGAACCTCTATGGCACATGTTTTCCGTAATCTGGTCGTCGCTGTCGCTCTGCTTGCCTCTGGCACAGTTTGCCTGTCACAGGAAAAGGCCAAGCCTCCGGTGCCCAGTATCTATCCTGTTACTTGGCAACTGAAATTCGAGTACGGCAAGCCCGCTCGCGTCGTCGTGAATGTGCCGGGCAGGAGCGCGCCCCAGGCCTACTGGTATCTGCCGTTCTCGGTCACCAATACGACCAACCGTGAGCGGATGTACTTCCCCGTCTTTGAACTGGTTACTGAGGAAGGCACCATCATCCGTTCCGACAAGAGCGTGCCGACCGCCGTAATCAAGGAAATTCGCAAGGAGCAGGGCAATCGCTTCCTTCAGCCGCTGATCCAGGCGGCCGGAGAATTCCGCCTGGGCGAGGATGAAACCAAGTATTCCGCGGCCGTCTGGGCCGAACCCGACCTGCGCATGGGGCACTTCTCCATTCTGGTCAGCGGCCTCAGTGGCGAAAGCGCCAGGGTCAAGAATGCCAAAGGCGAGGATGTCCTGCTGCGCAAGACCCTGCAGCTTAATTTCTTCGTGCGCGGTGACGAAGTCTATCCCGGCGAAGATGAAGTGAACGAGAACGCCTTGCTCTGGATCATGCGGTAATGCCGAATGCGGCTTCGTATCTGAATACCCGGTGATGTTCGTGCCGGTGCGGGAAGGCACTATGGACGAACAAGTTCACGCGTACACGCAAACGGATCTTCTTCACGAAGAGCAACTCCGCGGCGAGCAGCGGGTAAACGACATCCGCGCTGTGGCCCTCATCGCCTTCTATGCGCAGCACATCATTAGCTTCTACTATCTCCAAGACAACGGCATCTCGCCCCAGTTCCATCGCACCGTCACGCTGATCGTGGCCGCCTGGTTCATGGCGATCTTCGCCATCCACCATGTCCTCGGCCGCCGCTGGATGCCGCCCTACCTTAAGTATGGCGCTGCCCTCTGGGACCTCGCCATGTGCGGCCTGCTGATGGCACTGGGCGATGGCCCGCGCAGCGGCCTGCTGATTCTTCTGCCCCTGATCGCCGCCGCCTCGGCTGTCCGCATCTCCCTGGGCCTGGTCTGGTTCTCCACGCTTGGTGCGATGCTCACCTATCTCGTCGTGCTCGGCCACTACGCGTTCATAAAGGTCGGCGCCAGCGCCTATTACAACACCGCTGGCATGCGCATCCCGCGCTCCCAGCAATTGATCGTACTGATCGCCATCGGGGCGGCCGGTCTTCTTGCCGGCCAGGCCTGCCGCCAGGCTCGCCGCCTCCTGCAGCGCACCTCCGGAGAGGGCGTGTGACCTTTCCCCTCTACATCCCGCTGGGCCCCTGGCACGTACATCCCCATGCGCTGTTCGATCTGCTGGCCTATGCGGCCGGGGGGCAGCTCTATTGGCTGCTTCGCCGCCGGCGGCCGACTTCGGCGGTCCCGTTCGAAAAGATGATGTGGGTCTTCGTGTTCATGGCTGGGGGCGCCCTGTTTGGCGCTAAAGTGCTTGCCTGGCTGGAGATGTGGCCCGAGTTCTGGGCGCAACGGTTTGGGGTGGGCATCTGGCTCGGCGGTAAGACCATCGCCGGCGGGATCCTCGGCGGCTGGCTGGGTGTCGAACTGGGCAAGAAGATGGTCGGCCCGAGCGAATCCACCGGCGATGCCTTCGTCTTCCCGCTCATCCTCGCCATCGCCATCGGCCGACTCGGCTGCTTCCTCACCGGCCTATCCGACCATACCTACGGCATCGCCTCTTCCCTCCCCTGGGCCATCGACTTCGGCGACGGCATCCCCCGCCACCCCACCTCGCTCTACGAGATTGCCATCCTCCTGATCGCCGGCGCGATCCTCTGGACGGTCCATCGCCGAGGCACTCTTCCCAACGGCGCGATTTTCCGCCTCTTCATCGCGATCTACTGCCTTTTCCGCCTCCTCGTCGAGTTCATCAAGCCCCGCGAAGTGATCCTCGCTGGCCTCTGCCCTATCCAATGGGCCTCCGCGGTCGGTGCGATTGCTGCCCTGATCTCATTGCGGCTAATGCTCACCCGGCAACAGCGTATTCCTCAATATGCAGCGAGGGAGGAGGTGGCCCCATGACCGACTTCGATCCCAACGATCGCGGTGAATACGCCATAGGCCCCGAGCCGGCGCCCAATCCTCCTCGGCTTGACCGACCGCGCATGCGAATCAGTACCAGCTTGATGAGCTACGACGTTCATGCCCCGGGCAGAGCAATCCCCTATGCTCGCCCGATGCCTGCGCCGGAACCTGAGCCGGGAATCGCTACCAGCACACAGTACGTCCTTGGCGGCTTGTCTCCGTTCGCCTATGGCACGGTCGTGAGTCTGATTATGGGTGCCCTGAGGATTTTTCGCCCGCCGATCGCTGTTCAGGAGCTCATGGTGTGGGTGGCCTTCGGCGGTTTCGCCGCTTTGGTCGTGTTCGTCCATGTGAAACTCGGATGGAAGGGCTTTCTGCCAGGCATTCTGACCGCCATCTTTGTGCTTCCCCTGATTCTCTTCGCAATCTGCGGAGTTGTGCTCCTGGGCATCGGTTCGGCCGGGGGGTTCCGATGAGCCAGCCGAGTGGCAATCCCGACCGTCACCCGCATCCTCGCCAGCGTGTGCGAACGTCCATGTCCGGATATGACATGCCCGGCCCCAGCAGGTCGGTTCCATACGCCCGCCAACCAGGCAATAGTGAGCCAGCCAAAGCCTACACCCAGGCCTTCACGCTCGGATGTCTAAGCCCGCTTGGCCTGCTGACCGCCATCGCCTGTGTACGCGAAATGACGGGACGAGCTGACGACCCAAATGCTGCAATGGCGATATCAGACTGGGCATGCGTTGTTGGTTACGTAGCACTGATAGCCTTCCTTGGAACACGACCGGCATGCAAAGGCTTCCTTCAGGGAGCCCTGCTGGTGGTGCTGGTAATCCCCCTTGGGTTTCTCACGCTGTGCGGCATCGGAATGCTCGGATTGGGAGGACTTGTATGGCTGGGCAGCCGATGAAAAATCCCGTCAGACCGCGCATTCGCACTTCAATGTCGGGGTATGATCTGCCGCAACGAGGCAAACCGATTCCATATTTCCGGCGGCCCGTGACACACGAGCCCGAACCCGCAATCTCGTTGACGAAGCAGTATGTCCTCGGAGCTCTCAGCCCTTTGGCGAGCTTCCTGATTCCCTGGGCGATGAATGCAGTGATGCGTTCTATCGGCATGCCCGATGAGATCACCGGCTTCATCCTATGGGCCGGATTCATCGCGCTGGTGTTGTTTCTGTTCTATGTCGCAATGAACTCCAACGCCTTCATGGCGGGCCTTTTCACCATCATCCTCGCCATTCCCGTTCTGATGTTCTGCCTGTGCGGTGTCGCTCTTGTGGGTGGCGGAATCATGGCAGTATTCAAATGAGCCAACAAGACCACAACTCCGTTCCCAATCTCCGGCCGGGCGAAAGGCGCCCGCCGGTGCCACGACGATTGCCGCCGGTCATCCCGGACCGTCCACCGGTTCGAACGGCACCATTGGAGTATGCCCGAGTGTTTCCGCGCACGACTTCGCGTTCCGCGATGCCCGTTGGCGTGCAGTTCTTGCTGGGCCTGATAAGTCCCGTCGCATATTTGGCTCTCGCCATGTGTCTGCTCGGTGGTGCATCAACGCCAACGGACTGGCAGCCGGTCGTGGCAATGTTGCTCCTCGTGTTTGGGGCAATAGTGGGCGTCGTCGGCATCGGACTGCGTTGGCCGGGATACGTCGCCGGAGCATTCGTTGGTGTGCTGCTGATGCCCGTCATGGCGATCGCATGGATTTTCATCGAATGTGGCATGCGCATCTGATCCGACTCGCCTACTGATGCCCCTTCTCCCACTCTTCCACTTCCGGCGTAAAGTAACGCACGCGCACCTTCTTGTACTCCTTGCTTGAGTACAGCGCAGCGTAGTTGCTGATCCCCGTCGCCTTGCTGATCGACTCCATCACCTGGTCGCACTTCGCCTGGCTCTGCGCATGCACCATTGTGAACAGGTTGTACGGCCAATCCTCATACGTCGGCCGCAGATAGCAGTGGCTCACCGTCGAGAACGTAGCGGCCGTTTCCCCGAACTTCTCTTCCTGGCCAACCGGAACCACCCACACGCCCATCCCGTTATGCCCGAACCCTGCCTCGCGATGGTGCAGCACCGCGGAAAACCGCCGCATCCGCCTTTGCTGCTCATATTGCTTCGCTGATGCGAGGAACGTCGCGACACTCACCCCCGCCTCGCGGGCCCACTGGTCATATGGCCGCTCTACCAGCGGCAAATCCTGCTGCAGTACCCGGATCATCCGCTTATCCGCATCGCTCACCGTAAACGCCATCGCCGTGTCGCGATCCGCCTCGGTGAAACGCGGCCCTTCCGAGCGCGTGGCAATGTCCTGCCCCCCCAGGTTCAGTTTGACGCCGATCTTGAAGAGCTTCAGCGTCGGCATCAGGCGGGTTTGGATTGCACCGGAATCCCGATGCAGGATCTCGATGGTCTTCTCCAGTCCCAGCCTCGAATCTGGCGGCAACGCCAGCGTATACCACAGGTTATAGTCGTGGTTGCGCTGGTAGTTGTGCGAAACACCGGGGTGAGCATTGATCACCGCGGCCGCCTGCTCGATAGTCTGCTGCGGAACCCGCGCTGCCACCAGCGAGGACCGATACCCCAGCGCTTTGGTATCAAAGATCGCGCTGATCTGCCGAATCAGCGGCCGGTCTCCCTCTTTCAGTTCGCGAATGCTCTGTAGCGTATCGGCTTCCGGCAGCCTCAGTTTCTCACCGAGGGCTGCAAACGGCCGCTCCACCAGCGGGACCTCTTCCTGCACGAGATCAAGCAGCCGAGCCTGTACGTCAGTCAGCTTTCTGGGCATCTTTTCCATCATCTTGGGCGCCTATAGAACGGTGCATTATAGGCTGATCCGCCGCCGATGCCTCCCCGGGCACCCGCGAGAATCGCTGCTCTTTGTCCAGCAGTGCCTCGCGCTCCAGCCAGTTCTGCTGCGCCAGCCTCGACTCGCACAGAATCATCTCTCCGCACTGCACGCACGAATACCCTGCCAGCAACACGTACAGAATCCACGCCGGCGTTGCCAGGAAGAAGGCGAAAAAGATCGCTCCGATCGCCGCCTGCGCCCACACCAGCACCACCAGCAACGCGCCCAGCGCCAGGATCACCCACATCCGATACCGCAGTGCATCGCACAGATCTGTCGATGGCACCCGCAACATGAGGTCCGACAGCCAGCATGCATGAACTGTCAGCGCTGCCAGAAACGCCACACTGCCAAGGAAGAACACGAACGGCCCCGGCAAATTCAGCCCCATACTCTCCGCCGTAAACCCCGTGACGATGATCAGCGCCAATCCCGCGGCCGTATATCGCACCAAACGCTGCGCGCGCATCATCTCTGTCTGTGTCGGCTCCGGCCGCGCCCCCTGAAACGCCATATAGCACCACGCGACCAGGAGGATCGATGGCACAATTCCCGAGACCGGCCGACCAGCCCGCATCGCTACCACCAGTCCCACCGCCAATACCACCGGCAGCGCCATCAGCAGCAAGCCGCCGATCCGGACATGCTGCCCTACATGTCTCGTCCAGTCCGGCCGGGAATGCGACAACAGATCCCCGCGAATCGAGATCCCCACCGGCGACCCGCACTCCGGACACTGCTTCCCATTCTGCAATCCCACCAGGTCATACCCGCAAGCCCGGCACGCAATATGCTCCGTCACATGCCCCGTATGGTCCACCGGCATATCCGCCGTCCCATACAGCAACCAGTGCTCGACCTCGCGCTGCGGCTCTTCCATAGCAGAGCAGTATACCCGGCCCATGTCGCCTCATGTACCCGCGCTCCTGCAGCGTCGCGACACCCGTCCATCTGATGGACAAGAACACAGCAGCGCACTACAATGTCTTACATCGATAGCGAGGTTGGGCATGGCAACACTTACCATCCGATTACCCGAACGTCTGAAGGCGGAGATCGACGCGCTAAGCCGGGCGCAGCGGAAAGCCGTGAGCGACATCGTCCGCGAATCACTGCACAGACATGTCGCCGTAGAGCGATTCCGCCAGGCGCGCAAAGCCATTCTGCCTTTCGCCGAAGCGCAGGGTATTCTGACCGACGAGGATGTCTTCAAGGCTCTGAAATGAGAGTCATCCTCGATGCCAATGTGCCAATCGCGGCCGTTGCCGCCCGAGGTCTGTGCGAGGCCGTCGTGGAACTGTGCCTGGAGCAACACCAGATCATCCTCTGCGAGGGCCTGCTAACGGAAATCCGCACGAAACTGGTGGAGAAGCTCAAGGTTCCGCCGCTCATCGCCCGCGATTACATCAGACTACTCAAGGACAACTGCGAGTTGCACGACCCCGAACCAGTGGATCATTCTGTCTGCCGCGATCCTGATGATCTGATGGTCCTGGGACTCATCGCACCTGCGCGCGCGGACGTCGTGGTCACCGGCGATAAGGATCTTCTCGTGGTCGGCAAGTACAAGACTGCGCGCATCCTGACACCACGGGAGTTCTGGCACCATTGCAGAAACGCGCCGTGACTGACGCTCTCATGCACGACAGCGTGGCCCTGCGGCTGTTCCATCGCGATTGGTATCCGCGAGATCGCCGTCCTATTTCAGCCCCACGTACCCACTCTCGCGGACGATCTTCTGCCCTTCGTCGCTCTTGAGCCACTGCACCAACCGCCCGGCCGGGCTGAGCGGATCTGTGCCCTTGCGCATCGCGGCATAGACCGGAAACACCAACGGATATTTACCCGACGCGATGGCTTGTGGTGTCGGCTCTATTCCATCCACCGCGATGACCCGAGTCTGTCCACCCATCGCCAGGTAGTGCTCGAAATACCAGACCGAGAAGCCGATCGCGTGACGGTCACTGGCAATCTCGTTATAGGGCCCTTCCATTCCAAACGCGTACATCCACTTGTTCCCCATTATATAGCGCAGCCGATTCACCTCTTCTTCTGAAAACGGCGATGCCAATCCCAGTTTCTGCTCGATCAACTCAGCGCTGCCGGAGTTCGGCTCGCGCCAAAGAGCCCGTACTGGAGCCCGAACACCTCCAACCTGATTCCATGTCTTGATGGTTTCCCGATACATACCGACGACCTGCTCTTGCGTCAGATTCCGCACTTCGTTCTGCTCGTTCACCAGAAATATCAAAGCATCGCGCGCGATCGGCTCAAGCACATATTCCACCGCTCTTTCCCTGGCGTACGCCAACTCGTCTGGCGACGGCGCCCGCACGGTAATGTTCAGATCGCACAACCCGTCGGCCAGCCGTAGATACGCCCCGTGCGTGTTACTGCTTACGGCCAAAATGTCATTGATGTATTGCGCCTTCCGCTGGGCGGCAGGCTCTTGTCCTGCTGCCCTGAGCCGACTGCCCGCTATCCGATATTCCAGATCCTTCTCCTGCTCGCGTTTCTGTACATCATCCAGCTGCAGGTAGCGGTCATAGCGAAGTGTTCCCCAGGGCCGACCTATCGACCGCGAATACTCCCATTTGTACCCCGACCCGAGAACACGCGAAGCCAGAACGACAGCCAGCGGGTGGGTGGAAGTCGAGCTGTCGATTCTCGGGAAATCTAGCACATCGAACGCCGGCAGCTTCACATCGATGAATGCCCCCTCGAGCAGTTCCGCATGTCGCCTCATATAGGACTGCTTCAGTTCATTTTCGCGTCGAGTGTGCTCGGTCTCCCATGCGGCGTTGGCCTCCTTCCTCAAGGCGGCCTGCTGTGCCTGATATTCGAGATACTCCTTGCTCTTGCGCAAGACCACCAACTGACGCTGCACATCCGCCTGTCGTCGTGCCTCTCGTTTGGATATCTCCATCAACTCATCATTCAGATCATGCTCTTTCTTCGCGACATCCGACGATTTCTCCAGTTCGCGAATCGCATCCTGGATCTCGCGTGCCGTCCGAGGCGCCGTGGAAGTTGCCTGGCCAAAGGCCGATCCCGCGCAGAGAACCACCATCATTATCACCCATGTGACCTGTCGCATCGCCGCACACTCCTTCCCAAATAGCCGAACGGTCGCGCGGCACGCCATTCACAGCCCGCGAGACTTGGCAAGTCGCGAGGCGCTACTTCCGCGCTGCCAGCACCTTCCGCTCGTAATTCTTCACCTCGCTGAACCACGCCGCCCCAACCGGTATCTCCTGCTGCAAACAGAATTGGTCCCACACCGCGGCGAACGGCAATGTCTTGACCTCTTCCAGCATCGCCAGGCGGGCGGTGTAATCACCGGCGGCTTCGATCTGCATGAGCAGGTCCGTCGGCTCCAACATCGCCAGAAGCAGCGCCTTGCTCAGCGAGCGGGCGCCAATCACCCACGCCGCCACGCGGTTGATGCTCGCATCAAAGTAATCCAGACCGATATGAATCCGCGACATTGCCCCGCTACGGACGATCTCCTCGGCCGTGGCCTTCAGGTCATCGCTCAGCACCACCACATGGTCGCTGTCCCAGCGGATGCCGCGGCTGACATGCAGCAGCAGTTCCGGCACGTACAGCAGCAGCGAGCTGATCTTGTCGGCCACGGTTTCGGTGGGATGGAAATGCCCGCTGTCAAGAGTCAGCAGCTTCTGGTTCGCGACACAATAGCCCATGTAAAACTCGTGGCTGCCGACGGTATAGCTCTCCAGGCCCAGGCCAAAGAGCTTGCTCTCCAGGGAATCCAGATTGTGCTTCGAGCTCACCTTGGCCGCGAAGATCTCATCCAGGCTCTTTTCCAGGCGCTTGCGCGGCGATAGGCGATCGACGGGAGTGTCCTTATAGCCGTCGGGGATCCAGTGGTTGGTCACGCACGTCTTGCCCAGTGCCTTGCCGAAGGCGGCGCCGATCTCTCGGCAGGCGATTGCGTGTCGCACCCAGAACTTCCTGATCGCCTCATCCTTGTGCGACAACGTGAAATTCTCTGATGCCAGCGGATGCGCGAAGAACGTCGGGTTGAAATCCACGCCGATGCGGTTTTTCTTTGCCCAGTCGATCCAGCCGGCGAAGTGCTTCGGTTCCAACTCATCGCGATCAATTTTCGCGCCATCAAGTTCGGCATAGATGGCATGCAGGGAAAAGCGCTGGCGGCCGGGAATAAGGCTCATCGCCTTTTCGAAGTCAGCCCGCAGTTCATCGGGTGTGCGCGCCTTGCCAGGGTAATTGCCGGTTGCCATGATCCCGCCGCCACTGCCGCCGCCGGACTCAAATCCGCCAACATCATCGCCCTGCCAGCAGTGCATGGAGATCTCTACCTTGGATATATCCCGCAGGACTTTGTCGCTGTCCACGCCCAGCCGCGCATACGCCTCTTTCGCCAGTGCATAGGCCTTGGTGATCTGTGCTTCGCTTACCATTGATTCTCCATTCCCTTTCTATTGCCCGGCCAATGCTAACCGCCCCCGCATCCCATGCAAACCGCTCACTCCGCCGGCAAAAACCGCAGAATCGCCTCGATGTGTCTCTGTGTAGCGCCCTGCTGCTGCCGAACAATCGCCTGTGCCCGCAAACCCATCGCCTTCGCCTCTTCCGGGTTGCTCAGCCAGCCATCAAGCGTGTTTCGCAACTGTTCCTGATCCGCAACCTCGACGATCGCCTTCCCCATCCTGAACGCACTCACCACCTCCGCGAAGTTTGTCGTATACGGCCCCACCGCCACCGGCCGCCCCAGCGCGCACGGCTCGATCATGTCCGACCCATGCTGCTTCTTCCCCAGATCCACCAGCGTCCGCCCGACAAACACCACCGTCGCCAGACTATAGAACTTCCGCAGCTCCCCCATCGTGTCGCCCAGGATCACCGACCGGTGCGATATCGCCCCCGCCTTGCCCGCCATGACCTCCGATTGCCGCACCAGTTCCAGCCCCGAATTGCAGATCAGGTTCGCCACCTCATCAAACCGATCGGGCTTTCGCGGCACAATCGCCAGCCGCAGCGTGGGATACTTCTTCAGAAGCTGAGCATACACCCCCAGGACAATCTGCTCCTCGCCCGGACCGGTCGATCCGCATACCCACAGCGGCTCTCCCTTCTGCAGCCCCATCGCCTCGGCCAATTCATCGGCCGCCGGGATCGTCTCGGCGATCTGGGCGGTATCAAACTTCATCGTCCCGGTAAGCTGCACCCGGCCGGCCGGCGTCCCCATGCGGATGAACCGATCCACATATACCTTTTCCTGCACACACGCCCACGACAGCTTCTTGAACATCGGCCGCGTGAACGGAGCCGCCCGCACATAGTTCCGATACGACCCTTCCGTCACCCGTCCGTTCACCAGCACCACCGGCACATTCTTCTGTTGGCAGACCGCCATAAAGTTTGGCCAGACCTCCAGCTCCATCAACACCGCCAGCGACGGCCGCACCGCATCCAACAGCCGCCGAACCGCCGCCGAGAAATCCAGTGGGAACCGGATCATCCGTGCCCGCGGATGGTTCCGATACAGCTCCAGCCCACGGTTGAACCCGGTCTCGGTTGTACTGGTTATGACAAAATGCAGGTCCGATCGCCGCCGCGACAGTTCGTCCACCAGCTTCTTCGTCGCGTTGATCTCACCCAGGCTAACCGCATGGATCAATACCAGCGGCTCATTCCCCGGCCGCGGATCCGTATGCCCCATCCGTTGCCGGAACGCCGAAAAGACCTTCCGCCTGGCCTTGCCGCGCAGCAGCCAGACCGGCGATGAGATCGTTACCCCTGCCCCGTAGAGGATGTCGTACATATTCGGCATTGCAGTCGCATTATCGCCGGGCATCTCTTCTGTGAGAAGGGGCACATTCCCGCGCACTGGAGCACAACTGTCCTCGCCCTTATAATCCGCCGACTCGCAAAAGGTGCAAAAAAGCTTGATCGATACACAGGCATTACCCGATAACGTTCTCACGACCCAGCTCAAGAAGGTGGTCAACTGGGCCAGGCGCAGCTCGCTCTGGCCGATGCCCTTCGCCACCGCCTGTTGCGGTATCGAGCTCATGGCCACCGCCTCCAGCCGCTACGATCTCGCCCGCTTCGGTGCTGAAGCCATGCGTTTTTCCCCCCGCCAGGCCGACCTGATGATCGTCGCCGGCCGGGTAACCATCAAAGAGCTTCCCGTCCTCCAGCTCATCTATCAGCAGATGACCGAACCCAAATGGGTGATCAGCATGGGTGCCTGCGCCAGCACCGGCGGCGTCTTCGATGCCTATGCCACCGTCCAGGGCATCGACCAGTTTGTCCCCGTCGATGTTTACGTCCCAGGCTGCCCGCCGCGCCCGGAAACTCTGATGGAGGGCATCATGGCCCTGCAGCGGATCATCGACAAACACGGCCTGCCCAAAGGCTCGCGTCCGCGCAAGGGCCTGAACATCGCCATCGAACCAAACTGGAAACCCTCCCCCCAGCCCCCCGTCCAGGTCACCGTCGAAGGAAAAAGCGTGGTGAGTCGATAAATGGAGCAAGCTCTGCACGACCACACACACGGCCGCGGAAAGGTCATCTTCGGCCTGACCATGGCCATTGCCCTCTGCTCCATCTCCCAGCTCTGCTGGAAATACGCCACCACCGGCGTCCCGGCCGACTCGACCGCCTTCCACACCCTCCTGATCACCTTCACCCGCGCCAGCTTTTGGATCGCCGCCGGCCTCTATATCTGGCAGTTCTTCAACTGGATGATGGTGCTCAAGTACGCCGACCTCAGCTTCGCCCAGCCCATCACCGCCGGCAGCTATGTCGTCGTTGGCGTCGCCTCCTGGTTAATCTTCGGCGAAGCCCTGCCTCCCCATCGCCTGGTCGGTACCGGCCTGATCCTTGCCGGTGTCATCCTCATCAGCCAATCAGCGCATCGTTCGGCCCCGCACGCCCGCAGCATCGGCGTGCTCGTGCCCGCTGGCCCACCGGAGCTGGAGGAGCACCCATGAGCCAGTACACCTTTGGCCTGCTGCTGGTCTTCATCGCCGTTTTCCTCGAAGCGCTCGGCCAGACCTGCTTCAAGTTCTCCGCCAACGCCAACACCCACGGCGCCCATCCCGCCGGCGTCATCCGCAGCGCCTTCTCCAATCACTGGACCATCACCGGCATCGCCTGCTTCCTGACCGAAGCCACCGTCTGGACCATCGCCCTGAAGAAACTCCCCCTGAACGTCGCCTTCCCCGCCGGCAGCATCTGCTTTGTCTTCGTCGCCATCCTCTCCTTCCTCCTGCTCAAAGAGCGCGTCGGCAAGCGCCGCTGGTTCGGCATCGCCCTGATCCTCGCCGGCGTCGTCCTGGTAAGCATCCAGTCGTTCTGATGCCAAAAAGGGGTCGGGAGTCTTTTTCGCGCAGCACCCTCTGGGCTCTGGGTCTTTCCGACAAAAGACTGCGCCGCCTATGTCCTGACTGCACCCCTTCTTCGTTACGGAATAATCAATAATCACTATCTCTTCCCCCCGCGACACCGCCCCCGCGCCACGCTATCCTTATACTCCATTATGGATCTCTTCGAAGCCATCGAGCGTCGCCACAGCGTCCGCCAATACACGCCTCAGCCCATCGACCGTGCCACCATCGAGAAGATCATCGCCGCCGGCCTGCACGCTCCCTCCGCCTGCAACTTCCAGCCCTGCGAGTTCATCGTCGTCACCGAGCCCGCGCAGCGCAAACGCATCGCCGAGGTCGCCGAATACGGCCAGTTCATCGCCACCGCGGGCCTCTGCATCGCCGTCTTCTGCAAAGCCGGCAAATGGAACCTCGAAGATGGCAGCGCCGCCACGCAGAACATCCTCCTCGCCGCCACCGCCCTGGGCCTGGCCTCCTGCTGGGTTGGCGGCGACAACCCGCATTGCCAGCAGGGCATCCCCCACGTCCTGAGCGTTCCCGCCGGCTATAAGCTCGTTTCCCTCATCGCCATCGGCCACACCAACACCGACACCACCTCCCCGCCCCGCCGCCCGCTCTCCGAAGTCCTGCATTGGGAAAAGTGGTAACGGCTTACTCGCGATGCCGAAGGAAACACCAAACCATGAAGGCGACGACTGAAGCAACAGGACTCATTCTGGCCGAGCGCGTGATCCAGTTGATCCTGCTCATCCGTGGGCACCGCGTCATTCTCGATTCGGAGCTTGCCGCGATGTATGGCGTTCCCACCAAAGTCCTGAATCAGGCCGTAAAGCGCAATCCGGGGCGCTTCCCCGACGACTTTATGTTCCGGTTGACGCCCGACGAATGGGCGAACTTGAGGTCACAATCTGTGACCTCAAGTTCAGATCACGGCGGACGTCGCCACTACCCCTACGCCTTCACCGAACAAGGCGTCGCCATGCTTTCCAGCGTGCTCAACAGTGAACGGGCCGTACAGGTAAATGTGCAGATCATGCGTACGTTCGTTCGACTGCGCCAGATGCTCACCACGCATGCCGATCTGGCGAGGAAGGTGGCGGAGTTGGAGCGGAAGTACGACAAGCAATTCTCCGTTGTCTTTGACGCCATTCGCCAACTCATGAGCGAACCAGAGCCCAAACGCAAGCCGCCGATCGGCTATCTCACCGAGGCCAGGACGAGCAAAACGAAGTAGGCCCTGCCAACTCCACGGCGAGAGGCTCCATCCCGAACCCTGAATCCTGAATGCATGGCCCCCGCGTACCCGCGCCATCTCCAATTTCCAATCTCCAATTTCCAATCTCCAATCCGATCTTGTCTTCGTTTCCGCTTTTCGCTTTCCACTCTTCGCTTTTGCTTCCTACCCCGCATCCCCCAGGTCATACATCGCCATGTAGTACGGATGGTTCGCGTCAAACTCCGTTAGCGGCTTGGGCCAAGGGACCCACCCGATCGGCCGGCGGCCCTGGCCGACCACGCCGGCGATGCTGTCGCCCAGGTCCTTGCGGCACTGCTCCAGCAGCGCATCCAGTTTGCGCACGATGCGCGGGTGGGCACCGGCCACATTCGTCGTCTCACCGGGATCCGCATCCAGATCAAACAGCAGATCCAGCCCCTTCTCAAAACTTCCCCCGCCAACATAGCTGTTGCTCGCCACCACCCGCTTCCACTTTCCCTTCCGCACGCCATACAGTCCGCTCACGCGGTAGTAGAAGTATGTATCGCGCGCTGAAGTCCTTGTTTTTCCCAGCACCAGCCTGCTTAAGTCCATCCCATCAATGCGTCTCTTGCCATTGGGCCTGGTTCCCGCAATGGCCGCCAGCGTCGGCATCAGGTCCATCCCGGTCACGATCGCATCGGACACTCTTCCGGCCGGCACCTTCCCCGGCCAGCGCACAATCAGCGGCACCCGCATCCCACCCTCCCAGCAGGTGTTCTTCGTCCCGCGCAGGTGTCCATTACTCTTGCCGAAATCGCACCGCGAGCCATTGTCGCTGGTGAAAATCACGATTGTGTTCTCATCCAGCCCCAGCCGCTTCAGCTCGGCCATGATCACGCCCGTGGACCAGTCAATGCACGCCACCGCCGCCCCATACGCCCCGTTCTTCGATTCCAACTCGAAGCGCTTCGCCACATAGTGAGGCAGATGCACGTGCATATGCGCCAGGTACAAAAAGAACGGCCGGCGCTGATTCGCCCGGATGAACTCGATGCTCTTCTGCACATACCGCGCGGTCAGCCCGGTCTGATCCGGTTGCTGCTCGATCACTTCCTCATCGGAGAGCAGCGGCAGCGGCGGATACGTGTCTCGACCGCCCTGCCGCCCCATGTCATTCGAGTACGGCAGCCCATAGTAATGATCAAATCCATGTCGGGTCGGGAGGAATTCCGGCTGATCCCCGCAGTGCCACTTGCCCACATGCATGGTCGCATAGCCAACCTTCTTCAGTGCTGAGGCAAGCGTCTCCTCGCGTGGATCCAGCCCCACACCCTGACCCGGGAACAGCACCCCCCTGCCCTCGAACGAGTCAAACCCGATCCGCGGCGGATAGCACCCCGTCAGCATCGCCCCCCGCGAAGGGCTGCACACCGGCGAACCCTGATAAAAGCTCGTGAACCGCAATCCCTCGGCCGCCAGGCGATCCAGGTGCGGTGTCTTGTGCAGCGGATGTCCCGTGCACCCCAGATCGCCCCATCCCAGGTCATCCGCATTGATCAACACAATGTTCGGCCGCTTCTTCATGATGAATCCCAAAGGCCCGTTGCACGATCCAATCGTGGAACCGCCGCAGACGGCTCCGTTGATCATACAACTCGGCAGATCCGTCGCCATGCCCTGTCCGCGTCTGCTTGGCCGGACCGTGCGGTATTGCACTTGCGTGGGGCGGGCACGGTTGAGGCGCCCCGAACTTGATCATCTCCTCTCCCAATCTCTCCATAACCGTCTGTAAACACTAAAGATATCACCGTGGCGGTATATCCGCAGAGAACCTGCGCACCCCTTACTTACTTATCCACAACCGTCCTCACGCCCTCTCCCCTCTCTCGCCCTCAGCGGTTCGGCTCTTCGCTTCGTGCCTCCGTGCCTTCCACGCCGCCGGTTGCAATGGCAATCATCGCCCCTACAATCTGGCGTTTCAGCAAGAGCTGCCTGCGGCCGTGCGGCCGCAGGGCGTCTTTCATGAATATCGGGAAAGTTAACATGTACCGCATCTGGGTCATCCTGCGACACACGTTCCTGGACTGCCTCGTCCAGCCGATCTTCGGACTTATGCTCCTGGTCGGAGTCGTCATCCTCGGCCTCTTCTACTGGCTCCCCTTCTTCACCCTCGGTGAAGATACCCTGATGTTCAAGTCGGTCGGACTCGACATCGTCACCCTCCTCGTCTTGGTTGTGACGCTCTTTGCCACCAGCCGCTCCATCTTCGAGGAAATCGAAGATCGCTCCATGCTCACCCTCATGAGCAAGCCCGTAAGCAAATGGGAAGTGCTGCTGGGCAAGTATCTCGGAATCATCTGCTCCGCCCTGCTGGCCGTTGTCGTGCTCGGGGCCGTGCTCACCCTGGCGACCTGGTCCCGAATCCCGCGTGACTATACCTTGACCGCGTACACGCTTGACGATGTCGAAGCGACGAAACTCCACGACCTCCGCCTCATGCATCTTGGCGGACTTATCCCCAGCCTCATCCTGGCATGGTTTCAAGTCAGCGTGCTGGCGGCCATCGGCGTCGCCCTCTCAACGCGTTTTGCTCTGGTGGTCAACCTGCCGGCCGTCATCCTGATCTATATCGCCGGCAACCTCACCCGCTTCCTGATGCCCATCTGGGGCGATGTTTCCGGAAGTGCCCTTGAAGGCAAGTCGATGCTGACCAAGGCTTTGGCGCAGGTGCTGGTCGTCGTTCTGCCCTACCTTGAACACTTTGACCTGCGACAGATCACCGTCGGCAAAATAGCCATGCCCGGCACTCAGTTTGCCAGCGATCCGCGAGCCTACAGCTATGCTGCCATTTGGGTCGCAGTCGGCTTGGCGCTGCTCTACGCCATCTGCTACAGCGGTCTTGCGCTGTTGGGTGGCATGGTGATGTTCCGCAACCGCGAACTGGGCGGCGCTGAAGGCTAGGCCCTCGTGCTCGTATCACGGCTTGCTGTGCCTGGAATCATCAAGGGAGGAGTTTCTATGCGCAACTGGAGCGTTGCTCTGTCGATGCTGGCCCTGTTCATCGTCGGCTGTGGGGCTCCAAGCCTGCTCATTACACCGGTCTCCAACCGCAATGACTTGGTTGAAGAAGAAGTCCAGCCCGCAAGCGCCTGGACCTACAACAAGATTGCCATCATTCCCGTCGAGGGCATGATCAGCAACGCTCGGCAGTCGAGTTTCCTGCAGCCGGGGGAAAACCCCGTCAGCCTGCTGGCCCAACAACTTCGCCGCGCTGAGGAGGATAGCAGCGTTAAGGCCGTCGTGCTGCGGCTCAACAGCCCCGGCGGAACCGTGACCGCGAGCGATACCATGTACGAACTGGTCCGCGGCTTCCATAAACGGACCGGCAAGCCAGTGATCGCCAGCGTCCAGGAAGTCGGCGCTTCGGGCGCGTATTACCTTGCCTGCAGCGCCGACCAGATCGTCGCCCAGCCCACCAGCGTGGTCGGCTCCATCGGCGTGATCTTCACCACCTTCGATGTCGTGGGCACCATGGACAAGATCGGCGTCCGCAGCTACACGATCAAGTCCGGCCAGCTCAAGGATATGGGCTCGCTCTTTAAGCCCATGACACCCGCCGAGCGTCAGGTCATCCAGGATCTCATCGACCAGTACTTCGCCCGCTTCCGCTCCATCGTGCAGACGAACCGCAAGCTCACCGACGAGCAGACCATCGCGGTCACCGACGGCCGAGTCTTCTCCGGCGAGCAGGCCATGTCGCTGAAACTGATCGATCGCCTGGGCACGCTGGAAGACGCTCTGGATCTGGCACGCTCCAAAGCCGATGCCCGCGGCGCCCGGGCGGTGCTTTACCTTCGTCCCTACGGCTATGGCGGTTCGATCTACGCCGAAAACCAGCTCCCCGCTCCCCAAGCCAGTGGCACCACAACTCTGCGCATCCCCGGATTCCAGGAGATGACGGCTCCCGGCTTCTATTACGCGTGGCAGCCGTAAGGCCCGGCCCCGCACCCCGCCATCAGCAGAAAGAAAAAAGCCCCAAGTCGTCGCAAGCGACTCTGGGGCCATCCGCTGCTATGCGAAAGTGGAGTATCAGTTGTCCTTCCCGGCATCAGGCGTCGAAGGGGGCATCATGCCGCCAAACCCCGCCTGCTTTTTGTAATCCGCCGGAACCTGGAACAACGCATCATCCGGGCTCTTCAGGTCGTAGTCCTTGTAGACCATCGCCATCGCCTGCTCACCCGAACCCATTTCCAGCCGCACCGGAAGCTTCTTATCCTTGGCGACCCAGACAGTGATCTCGGTGGCCGGCTCCTGTCCTTCACCGGCGATGGTGATCAGACGCTTCGTGCAGAGCTGGCCCTCTTTCTGCTCGTCACCCAGTTCCTTTACGACCACCTTCCGCTCATCAGCCTTGTTATCCTGCTTCTCCGCCATCGGCATTTCCATATACGACTTGGTCGCCGGAAAGAGCATGTAGTTCTTCTTCGCTGGGCGGTCGTTGATCATCACCATCTGTCCCATTGGCCCGCCGGTCATTTCCATTCGCGATTTCTCGCCCTTGACCGCCAGTTTCGATGCCATCGTCATTCCGTGGCCCTGCATTTCCACATTCGCACTGAACTCTTTGGGCATGCCGATCTGCTGGAAGTACTTCTCGATCTGTGCGCCCGGCCCTCCGCCTCCATGACCCATCTGCCCCTGGGCAGTTACGACTCCAAGCAAAACCGCGAACAACGCAACCAGAATTGTACGAATAGTCATTGTCCTTCTCCTATTGAGCCTTCCGGCTCAACATGAACCAACGGAAAATCATGGGCCGATGCGCATCGTCGCACTGCCGTCCCGAGGATTATGACAGACCAGCGACTCGGTGGGAATGTCGTAACTTTCGCGTTTGCTGCTGCGTATGCTTCGGGAAACAGGCATGCGGTCATGGCGGGGAGCTGTGACCGTCAAATACTGCGAGGCGGATTTCGGTCCCGATCGCCACGGCTTCTTCTAGCGTGCTGCAACCGAGCATTTGCAGCAGCGCCAATTGGCTGGGACAATGCGCCACCTATGTTGAACCTGCGCAGATTCGAGCGCGTCATGGCCTGGAGGTCGGCATGATCTCGCCCACATTCGTGCGGCAGCGCTTGCTCGCTGCCTCGATCGCGGTGGCATCGGTCGCCTGGCCGCTGGCGGCCACCAGCATCGCTCAGAACTACACCTGGAAGAATGTCGAGATCGGCGGCGGCGGCTTTGTTACCGGCGTCGCCTACAGCCCCAAACAGCCGGACCTCATCTTCGCGCGCACGGATGCCGGCGGCGCCTTCCGCTGGGATGCTTCCTCCCACCGTTGGCTTCCGCTGATGGACTGGGTTGGCCAGGGGCAGTCCAACCTGCTAGGCATTGAGAGCATCGCCGTCGATCCGGCCGATGCCGCCCGCGTCTATCTTGCCGCCGGCGCCAACACCCAGGCCTGGGCAGGCAATGGATTCATTCTCCGTTCCTCCGACCAAGGCCGAAGTTGGAAGAAGATTGAGATGCCGCTGAAGATGGGTGGCGGCGAGGAAGGTCGAACCATCGGAGAACGCCTGGCCATCGATCCGAGCCAGACCAGCGTGCTCTTCTTCGGCTCGCGCAATGATGGCCTGTGGCGCAGCCCAGACAGCGGCGATACCTGGGACAGGGTCGGCGCATTCCCCGTGATCTCCCGCACTAACGGCATCGGTATTGGATTTGTCGTCTTTGATCCGCGCAGCGGCACCGGCGGCGCATTGACGCAGACGATCTACGTCGGCGTCGCCGTACCCGGTGAAACGATTTACCGCAGCACCAACGGCGGCTTGACCTGGATGTCGATGATGGGCGAGCCGGAACGATTTCTACCCCATCGCGCGGTCGTTGACGAGCGCGGCGTGCTCTATGTCACCTATACTAACAACCCCGGACCTTCGGAGATCACCGATGGTGCGGTATGGAAGTTTAATCCCACCGGTGAAAAGTGGACCAACATCACCCCTATGGCCCCTTCGCCTGAGAACGGTCGCTTCGGCTATTCAGGAATCACCATCGATGCACGCAACCCGGGCACGCTGATGGTATCCACCATCGGCCGGGGCAAAGATGGCGAGGACCTCTTCCGCAGCACCGATGGCGGGAAAAGCTGGCGCTCCGCCAGCCAGCTTGCTCTGATCAATACCGACTCGACGCCCTACCTGTCCTTCGGCCGGGCAAGCGCCAACATGGGCAAATGGATCAGCGACGTTAAGATCGATCCATTCAACTCCGACCGCGTGATCTATGGCACCAGCAGCGCCATCTGGGCAACCGAATCGATCTCCAACCTTGATTCCGATCAGTCGCTGACGTGGGCTCCACGTACAGCCGGCCTGGAACTTGCGAGCGTGAATACCCTCGTCAGTCCGCCAACCGGCGCGCTGTTATTGAGTGGCATGGCGGATATCGGTGGGCTGCGTCACGACACACTCGATGCCTCGCCCAAACAGGGCATGTTCACCAATCCGGTCTTTACCGGAATCGACAGCATCGATTTCGCACAGAAGAAGCCCGAGATTGTGGTGAGGGTGGGCTCCGGGCAGCCGGGTAAACGCGGCGCTTTTTCCAATGATGGCGGCTCAACCTGGACACCTTTTGCCACCGAGCCCCGCGGCAGCGGCGGATCGGGCAACGTCACAATCGCGGCTGACGGGCGCACCATCATCTGGTGCGCCCGCAACTGCCAGCCGCAGTTCTCCAATGACTCCGGTGCAACCTGGGCTCCCTGCCGCGGCCTGTCGGTCAAGTCAACCGTCATCGCCGATCGGGAGGCCCCCGGAACGTTCTACGCCAACGATGGCGCCAAGATGTACTTCAGCACCGACGGTGGGACAACATTTACCCAGCGCGAAGATGTCACCTTGCCGATCGGCCGCGGCCGGCTCTGCGCCACGCCCGGCAAAGCAGGCCATCTCTGGCTCATCACCAGCAAGATCGGCCTGCACCTATCCGTGGACGGCGGCGTGAAATTCGAGCGCATCGCCTCCGTAAAGGATGCCCAGGCATTCGGATTCGGCGCTGCCGCCCCGGGCAAGGATTATCCTGCTCTGTATATCGTCGGAGCAATCGGCAGTGTCTCAGGTGTCTTTCGGTCCGACGACACCGGTGGCACATGGGTGAAGATCAACGACGATGCGCACCAGTACGGCCTGCTCAGCCGAGCCATCACCGGCGACCCGCGAACCTATGGCCGGGTCTATCTCGGAACCGTTGGGCGAGGCATCCTGGTCGGCGAACCCGCTGCCAAGTGAGCCCAAGCGCACCCCATTGCCGAAGTCCACTTGGCTATCCGCACCTTTCGCGGCTATCCTAGTATGCAGAATCATTGTTACAGACCAAGGAGGTCGGCCATCGACAAGCATAACCCAGCCAAGACCCAGGCGCAGCGCCAACGAGCCCGCGAGATTGCTATTGCCCTGGCGAAGGTCGCCGCGGATACCCGTTGCGTAAACGTCGTCATCCTCGACGTCAGCGGCATCTCGCCGATCACAGACTTCTTTGTCATCGGCACCGGCACCAGCGCACGGCAGATGCGCACGGTGGCCGATGACTGCATGGAAGCCGCCGATGGCTTGGGCTACAAAAGAATGTCCACCACCGGCCAGGACGGCGGATCGTGGATCTGCATCGACTTCATCGATGTGGTCCTGCACATCTTCTCAGACGAATCGCGACAGTTCTATGACCTGGATAACCTCTGGGCCGATGCCAAGAAGGTGGAGTGGCAGCAGAAGTGACCAACGAGCCGCGGGCATCAGCCCGTTGGTTTAGGGTGAACACCTCCGAATGCCATCGCCGCATCAGTTCCCCTTTGATGCCAATCTCGCCCAACCCGCCGGCTCACGCCGCCGGCTCTTTTGAATCACCTGTATCGCCGGTGAGCCGCGCCAGCTCTGCCTTGGCCATCTCCAGTTCGCGGGCAAACTGCAGCAACCTCACCGCTTCCAGCAGGTTTTCCTTCGCCTTGGCGGGATCATTCAGATATCGCCCATAGGCCACCCCGAGCATGAGGCGGACCAGTCCAGCCTGCTCGGAATCGCGATAGCTTTTAAGGTATAGCTCATAGGCCTCAGCGGCGGCCGGGTAATCGCCCTGGCCGTAGAGATGATTCGCCACATCCAGTTGCGCGCCGCGTGCGAGGGTCTGGTTGGCATCGAGCTGGCGGAGTTGCCGATAGAACGCCGTCGCCTGGTCGAGTTGGCCATGCGCTACGGCCTCGCTGGCCTGCGCCCGCAGGTCCTGGACCTGATCGAACAACTTCGGCGCGGCGGAGGGCTTGGCCAGCGCCCCGGGCACCGGAGGAGGTGAATAGTTGAACGGATCGTAGCCTTCGCTTACCACGGCCTGGTACTGCCGCCGGCGGTTCCAGCGATCGATCAGCGAAAGCATGTCAAAGTGATCGCGGGCCAGCAACCGCGACTTGAGCAGCAGCAGTGAGACCATGAAGCCGAAGACTGAGCCGCTCACATGTGCCAGATGGGCAACGCCGCTGTCGCGCGAGAAACTGAAGAAGGCATCCTGGACAAAGAACGCCCCGATTACCCATATGCTGGGAAGCTCCCACAGACCGAAAAAGAAGAACCAGTAGAAGATGGTGATGTGTGACCGCGGCAGCAGGGCCACGTAGGCCCCGGTGACGGCCGCCACCGCGCCGCTGGCGCCGATGACCGTGCCGTGCTGGTTCAGAATGGTGTAGCCGATCGCGGCAAAGACGGCGCCGGCGAGATAGAACGCCAGGTAAGCGGAGTTTCCCAGGCGGTCGCAAATGGCGTTGCCGAAGATGTAGAGAAAGAGCATGTTGCCCGCGAGATGCCAGATGCCGCCGTGCAGGAAGGCATAAGAGATGAACTGGTAGAGTTGCGGGCGCTGGACATCGAGATACCAGCCGCGCAGGCCGGTGCCGGACTGATCCTGGGACTGCACCGCGAAGACAATGACATTGATGCCGATCAGCAGCCAGTTCATCCAGGGCACGCTGCGCAACGGGCTGTCGGTCTTGATGGGAAGGAACATGGGGCGATCCGGTCTTGAGGATCATGCTCGGAGATTCAGGTTGGCCGCGGCGCCGGGGCATCGGGCTCATTCCGCCGGCACATCGTCAAGCGCCGGCCATGCTTGGACCAGGTGACCTGATTCATATAGGACTCGATCAGCAGGATTCCCCGGCCGCTGGCCTTGAAAAGGTTCTCAGGATCGCGCGGATCAGGCACACTCTCGCGTTCAAAACCCGCTCCCTCATCTTCGACGGTGAGAAGGGTCTGTTGGTCGGTGACATTGGCCTCGATAATGACTTTCTTGGCCGGATCAAGCTGATTGCCGTGTTTGATCGCGTTGACGATTGCCTCTTCCAGGGCAAGCTTGATGGCAAATCTCGCGGCATCGCAGTAGTTGTGTTTCTCGACCTCGGCCATGACCTTCTGCTGCACTTCCCGACTGCAGGCGAAATCGCTTGAAATCGTGAATCGCATCGTCATCGCTCCCGGCATTGACCAGAGGAGCATCCTCGGCTTGGAGACATCCTAGTGCGTCGTAAAGCTCTGCATGGCCTCTTCCCGCGTGGGCAGGATCTTAAAAAGCCGGTTCAGCTTGGTGATGGCAAACACTTCCAGGATCTGCGGCCGGATCTTGCAGAGCCGCAACTGGCCTTTGCGCTGTTTGACGCGGTTATTGACGTTGATCAGCATCCCCAACGCCGCACTGCTGAGGTGATCGACATTGAGGAAATCCAGAAGAATCCTGGGGCTCTCGCGACCGTCGACCAATTTGGACAGCGCATCACCGATCTCTTTGATGTTGGTCTCATCCAGGATGCGGCTGCTGGTGAACTCGCACACATAGATGCCCTTCAACTCATCAATGATGAGAGATGGCGTTGTGATCTGGGGCATGCTTTGTTCCCTTGCTTTCTATTCTGGAGCAACCTTTACTACTTTTGCTGTACCAAGACGTAGTTAAGAGCACCCTACGGGCATGCCAAAAGCGTGTCAAGACCGGGGAGAAGCACTCGGATAGCTGATACATTGGTATCTGTCAAAGCCGCGTCACTTGGCCGGGGCGGAGGCGGCCGACGGCGCGGGGAAATCGGGCGCTGTGAACTTCGGCGCCGGCAGGTTGACCCGCGCGGGCAAATCGGGAAGCTGGCCGGTCCGCAAGAACTCCATCATCTGCTCCCACACCTTAGGATGCCGCTGGGCGATGGGCTCGAGAACGCCGTGGCCGCCGCGCTCGGCGATAATCACGCGGCTCCTGGGGAAACTCTTTGCGATGTCGGTGGCGTTTTCCAGCGGGGTGTTCATGTCCCAGTCGCCCTGTGCGAAGATCACGGGAATGTCGGTCGTGATCGGCGTGCGGAAATCGTCCCCCACATCCGGCGTCGGCCAGATGTCGGCCGAGGCGACGTAGGAATCCCAGTTCCATTGGCCGAGGAATCGGGTTGCCGGATCGCCCCGGAGCATCGCCAGCCGCTGGGGCGTAACACCCAGGCTCGTGTCGATCAGCGGGCCAGTCATGCGCAGGTCTCCCTGGTGGCTGCGGCGGCGGTTAAGCACCGCACCCGCCCACTTGTCGTAGTGGCCATGATACAGCGACAAGAGGAACGCCGGGCCGTCGGCGGGCTTCTGGACGAAATCCCGCTGGAAATCCTCCTTGCCCAGTACAATCGTCACGTTCTGCTCGCCCTTCGGGTCCTTGAAGGTGACCTTAAGCGGCCCCTTCTCCAGCCGGGCCACGATCGCTTCCGCTGCCGCAGCCAGACCGCCCGCCGGGATATAGGGCTTCAACGCCTTGTCCTCTTCCGCCTCTTTCCAGTACCGCTGCATGCTCCTCAGCACGCCCGAGGGCATGTCGTAGCCATTATTCAGCGGCTCGACGCCCGAAAGCATTGCCCGGGCGACAATCTCCGGGTGCAGCCGCATGATCGCGAAGCTCCACTGCGACCCGAAACTGGTGGCGACGAGGCTGATCTTGTCATAGCCCAGCGCCTTGCGAAGATCGTTCACATCCTCCGCGCACTGCTTGACCGTATAGCCGCGGAGATCCATCCCCTTCTTCTCCATCGCCGCCACGACCTCTTTCGACAGCCGCAGGAATTCCTGCGTACTGGCGGCCAAACTGCCCGGCTGATCGAGCGGCAGTTCTCCAGTACGATAGGAGTAGCGCAAGATGTCCCCGCGATCACTGAACCCGCGTTGATCGACGATCACGATGTCGGAAATCGCATGGAATCGGAGGAACGCGGCGGGGTTGTTCTTCAGCGAAGGCAGGAACGAAAACCCCGGCCCGCCCGGCAGATGAAACGTGGGCGGCGCCTTCGTCTCGCCCGCCGCCTTGATCCGCGCGAAGCCAACGCCAATCAGCCGGCTCTTGGGATCGTCGCGGTTCTCAGGGACATAGAGCGTCCCCACCTCGTAGTCGATCTTCTGCCCATTGACGGCTAGGACGCCCTGCTCCATCACGGTTTGCCCCGCCCGCCGGGTGGATGGCGAAGTCGTTGACAGCGTCGGACGATCCGCAGCGGCAGCGATCGGGACACACGCAGTGACACAGACCGCGACACTGACGAGGACGATTCTGACAAGGATCGATTGGCTCATGGGATGCTCAGATCATACAACTCAACCGCTCCGTCGCCATCCGTCTACGAGCCGAAAGCGTAAGCGACGGTCTGTGCATTGTTTCGATCGCACATTCCGAAAGCGTAAGCGACGGTCTGTGCATTGTTTCGATCGCACATTCCGAAAGCGTAAGCGACGGTCTGTGCATTGTTTCGATCGCACATTCCGAAAGCGTAAGCGACGGTCTGTGCATTGTTTCGATCGCACATTCCGAAAGCGTAAGCGACGGTCTGTGCATTGTTTCGATCGCACATTCCGAAAGCGTAAGCGACGATCTGTGCATTGTTTCGATCGCACATTCCGGAAGCGTAAGCGACGGTCTGTGCATTGTTTCGATCGCACATTCCGAAAGCGTAAGCGACGGGCTTGTGCATTGTGTCAATCGCCCATTCCGAAGGCGGAGGCGCGACTCAGTGGAGCGCGGCCACCGGCTCGCGATTCCTGTGTCAATCCCTCATTCCGAAAGCGTAAGCGACGGAGCATCAGCCATCCCCCGCATGATGTTCGGAGTACACACTTCAGTGTGCGTTCGTTATCCAGCCTTCAGGCTGTGTCCGAATCCCGAATCCCGAATGCATGGTCTTCTCTTCGTTACGGAATAATGAATAATCACTACCTGAATCTCCAATCTCCAATTTCCAATCTCCAATGCATCGACCGCAAAGATCTCAAAGACCACAAAGCCACGGATCCTCACGCCAATCCCGGACTTGCTTCCAATCTTCTATGCGCTCTTTGCGTTCTCTGTGGTTAACTCTTACATTCACATACCCAACCGCCCCGTCTCCCATCCCCACAGATTCAGAATCCCGAATGCATTCTCCTCAATCCCGAATCCTGAATCCAGAATGCTTCTCCGCTTTCTGCATTCATCCTTCATCCTTCTCTTCGAGCCTGAGCCTCAGAGCCGAAGGCCGCCTTCATCCTTCTCATGCAATCGCCGTCCCACATTCCGGACACCGCTCCTTGCTCGCCCGCAGGTCGTAGCCGCATTTGAGGCAACACCCGGCGGCAGCCGGGCGTTGTTGCCGCCGACGCCGGAGCCACACCGATAGCCAGCCGCACGGTGTGATAAGCGTGAACAAGATGAGCCACCAGTACGGAACGCGGATGTAGTAACGTGTCTCGCTCGCTCTTACGTTCTGCAGAGCCATCAACCCGAGATGGCCAAGGCCCTGAGCAACGTCCTTGGACCCAACGGAATCAGGCGCGTTTGGCGCTTGGATCGCAATCTCGGTGTAGAGGTCTCTCTCCAGAAAGAGCAGCGCCCGAACGGTACCTCTTGTTTGCCGCATGGATGGCAGCATTGCCGCAACGTGCCGCGTGTCGCACCACGCGCTCACCAGTACCACGCACAGCAGCAGCGACAATGCCGAGAGGATGGCGAAGATGCGTCGCTTCATCTGTGTGTCCACTCCGTCATCATCTTCTCCGCTCCTTCCTACTCTCTCATCGGCGGCGCCGGCAGGATCCGAATCTCCCTCGCTCCCTCGTCATCCACCGTCACCTTCACCCTCTCCCCCACCTTCACATCCGCCAGCTTCCCATCCTTGCGCGCGATGCGTTGCGAGATGGTCCCATCCTCATTCTTCTTCTCCTCCGTTACCTCCCCAATACGCACCTTCGTCCGCTCCTGGCTGATCGCCACGGTCACCCTCTTGTCCCCCTCCGTATCCGTCGGAAAGAGTTTCACCGTGATCGACCCCTCTTCTATCTTCAACACTGTCTGGTACGGCCCCGCCAGCATCCTCAGGCCACCCCGCGTCTGCTCCTCCGCCGCGGTCGGCTGCGTAACACCGGATCGGGCGGCCGATACGGCTTGGGACAGTACAACGATGCTCTTTGCCGTTCCCGTCTCGGGAAGAATGCTTAGTCGCATGCCTCCAACCAGGTCCTCCAGGCGGATACTTCGTGACGGTCTCGACTCGCCGTCCGCCGTCACGACGATAGCGGTGATTTTCGTCTGATCATTCGTTGGAATACTCACTTCGCTCGATGCTCCGTCGGGATTACTCACCAGAACGATGACATTCCTGCCATCGAGTCGGACGAGCGTTCCGCGCAGCCGCGGCGACATGGCGCTGACCTGCAACCGCACGGGGGAGCGAACTGTTGCCGGGAATAATGTTACACGTACAGACATGCGCTCTTTCAGATCTTCCAGCTTGCCGCGGGCGTTGTCGACATCGAACAATGTGGTCACATCGGTGGGTACAGTGACCTCTCCTCCGCGAGTACTGATGACCAGGTCCTTTCCATCTACCCTCACCAGTGAGCCCCTCACGTCACGCCAGGTCGCCGGGTCAATGACATTGGCGGCCGGAGCCGCCGGCTGCGTCGCGGGCGGTGCCGCGGCGTTCGGTGTTTCCGCCGCACGCCCCACGCTAACCACGGCCAGCAGCACAATGAATCCCGACACCAGCATTGCGACAGATTTCATATCCAACTCTCCTTCCGGTTTGTTTTCAGGGGCAAGAACGACCCCGGCCTCAAGTTTGCGGCCTTCCACTCTTCATTTCCGCTTTCCGCTTTTCGCTTTCCGCTTTTTCCTCTCCGCCACCTTCACCTTCGCCCACGCCATCATCTTCTCCGCTCCATTCGCAATCACACGACCGGCTGACACACGCTTAATTCATGGTTGCAGTTCGCGTAATCCACCCTTGACCTCCGACCGTTTCCCCATATCGAGCGTAACACCTGTAAAGGTGACCTCGTAGCGATACGGCCGGGCTGTCAGAATGAAGTAACTGACTTGCTCCAGCGGAAGGGCAAACCCAACGGTTGGATTCTCTTTACCGCCGACGTCGACGATGGAACTGAATGCGCTGGCATACTCCTTCCCATTGATATCGATCGCCTTGACACTCCACTCGTAACGGCCGGCCGCTTCCGCCCTGATCCCAAGCGTAAGCACTGCCTGCTTCCCCGATGGCCAGACCTGCTCAGATGTGCTGGCAGGCAAGAACTGCCGTACCGTCGGCCCCGCCTCATCAGTCACGCTGCCGTCGCGCTCCAGATCCAAGGTTTCCTTTGCATCCGGTGCAAGCAGCAATCGGATCGTGGCAGCATCGGCCGTTGGCTTCAGGTTCCACTGGGCGGATATCAGACCAGCCACAGGTTGGCCGTTCTTCGTAACGCGCGTACTGAACCACGTACCAGTCGCACCTCGCTGGTCTCGCGCACCGGGGTCGATCTTCATCGAGACTCCCGTGTCGGCCGGCAGCCTGTCTAGCTTCATCGCGAACTGGAACTGACGATAGCTGTCGTGAACCGCGACAGGATCGACCGGCCCGCCCAGCGAATCGCATGGCGCAGTCGGCAACGACGAGCCACCTGGATGCCACCATGATTTATTGCTCGACGGGTAAGTCGCAATGCCGACAACTTCCACGGCACCTCCGCCCGGAAGCACCACAGCCGCCGCGCTTGATTGGGTGGAGGGCGACGCTGTGGACGCTGTACCGTGCTGCTTGGCCGCAGTTGCCGGACCAATGCCGCAGCGACACCAGCAGCCAAGAACAACCCACCCACCGCCACCGCCGCCACCTTCACCTTCGCCCACACCATCATCTTCTCCGCTCCTTTCGCAATCATCCCGGCCGTCCCGTTCCCACCCCCACCCCCAATCCCCGCCATCACCTTCTCCACCAATCCCGCCGCCCCACCCTCCATACCCCCTCCACCCCCTGCCGCATGCGCCAGCACCATCGCCCCCAGACTCCCCGCCTCCACCTCCACTCCCTTCCCCGCCAGTTTCTCTCTCAGCTTCCCCACCGCCCGCTGCACGCGCTTCTTGGCCGCCTCTTCGCTCAATCCCATCGCCTCTCCCACCTCGGCCAGGCTTTTCCGTTCATAGAACCGCAATAAAATCGCCTCCTGGTCCTTCTTCCCCAGATGTAGCACCTGGTCATCCAACAGCGGTGCTACTTCTTCCCACTGTGCCTCAGAATCTCTTGTAATGCTTTCTGGTCTCATGGCCGCAGCTTTCTGCTCATGATGTTGCCGGCGACTTACCGCCCGCATTGCGCTGATCGCAGCGCAGCGAGTCACCCGAAGCAGCCAGGGCGACAAGGCCTGCTCCGCACCCAGCGACTTCGCCCGCCGGGCCAGCGCGATAAACACCCCCTGCGCTACATCCTCCGCCAGCTCCCGGTCGTGCACCCGCCGGGCGGCCGCCCCGTACACCCATTCCAGATGCCGGCCAACCAACTCCGCAAACGCCTCTTGCGACTGTCCCTCGCCATACTCCTTCAGTAGTTCCAAGTCAGTCATGAAGCTCCAAGTCTACCTATATCTCGCCGCCCAACCGAGAACGGGACATAATTCCCGCCAGAATTCCGCTCTCCGCTTTCGGCCATATCCGCAATCCGCTCTCCGCAATCCGCTCTCTCTGCCTATCTCTTTTCCGTAACTTCCGTGTTCTTCCGTGGTTACCTCTGTGCGCTCTATGCGATCTTGTGGCTGTATTCTCTTCCGTTCTTCGTGGCGTTCGTGGACTTCGGCGAGCTCAGTCGAGTCGCGCCGTAAGCGGTACGGAGTTTACCCGCCGCGGCGGGCGAGCGTGAGACATCTTCTTCTTTCAACACATGGAGTGCTGCGCATGTGTCGCGCAGGCGCGCACCGCGACTTACAGCAATCTTTCCCGATTCTTCGACCCCGACCCCCAAAAACCAATGGAAAACCGAAGATCATCCCCCAGAGTGGTGCGCTTTGTGCGCACAAAGCGCGACACTCCCCTGTATAGGTAGAGGCCCGTTATTTCTCAACCGAATACCTCCCACGACCCTGCCATACTGACAGTGGACCAAAGTGGAACAGAACGGAACGTCCTTCGCGTTCTTCCGCCCACTGCCCCTGCGTGCCTTCCGCCTTCGCTTCCGCAATCCGCTATCCGCAGTCCGCTAATCCTCAAAGGGCTTATCCACAATCACCCCGAACCTGCGCACCTTGTCCCAGATTCCGCCGTAACTCCCTATCACCACAGCACTTGGCGCACAGGGGGTACCCTCGTGAGAACCTGCGCACCTGCGCGCTTATCCACAGCCCGTCCCCGCGTCCCCCCGTCTCCACCCCGCCCCTACATTCGCCGCTCGTCACGAAGCCGTTCGCTGGCCCGGGCAAGCGTGCGCTTCTCCGAGCCATTCAGCGAGTGCATCCCATGCTGCGCCACCTTCGCCAGGATGCGGTCCACCTCCGCCTGCTCCTCCTGCTCCTTCGCAACCTTGCGCTGCGTCAGCCAGGCAGTAAGCCGCCCGGCCTTGCGGCGCCGAGGCACCGACTCGCTCCCCAGACTGCTTGCCCACGATTCGCCGCCTTCAGATTCATAGTCGTTTTCATACTTGGCCTGCTTCCAGCGCGTATATGCACTGGCGAACAGCAGTGCCCACATGATCATCCCCATGAAATTCGGACCGGCCAGCGACAAGACGAACATGATGGCGCCCAAAACCATCCCGATGATGCACGTCACAATGATGGCACGGCGTCGTCCCGTCCACGGCCAGAGCACGCTCTGCAGAAGATGGCCACCGTCAAACCAGTAGTATGGCAGAAGCGAAGCCCACATCACTCCAATATTGGCAAGCAGGAAGCACAGCACCATGCTCGGCCAGTCGGGCCTTACGACCGTGCCGCTCATCCCCATGAAAGCCATCAGCGGGTTCAGCAGCGATAGCCATTTGATGGGATATCCGCCCCGCATTAGCACTGTCCAGGAAATCGTCCCAACAACCAGATTTGCGATGACACCGCCGACATGAGATACGAACATCGGCATGGGTCGATCGGTGTAGCTCGGATGGATGATGCCGCCGGCCGGCCAGAGCATAAAGTCATCGTGCCTGCCACCGACCAATTGTGTGGCAATTCGCCGGCCGAACTCATGGACCAGAACGCCCGCAAGGATCAGCGCCAGCATTGCCGGCACCAGCGACACAGCGCCGAACTTGGACTGATCCACGGCCGCGAACAGCAGCGTCAAAAGCATCCAGAAATGCAGGCGGATACGAACGCCAAACCATGTTCCGAACGGAACGGACATGGACAGTATGCTTGCCGGGCTGCCTAAGTAGTCTTGGCCGCCGGAGCCGTCTCGATAGTATGGCCGATCCTGAAAACCCACTGCTCGCATCCTCGCTCTCGATACCGAAGAATACCTGCCTCTATGCCCTAAGCATAGGGCGCTGTGCTTGTGCGATGACGCGTGCAGCGGTACCGTTTTGCTGGAACTGAACCGAAGGAGGACCAGATGGCCAAGCAATGGGCACCGAATCAGGTGGCCGAATTGATGCGGTCGTACCAGGAGGTCTGCGTCGTTCTGGCTGCGGCCGAGCTTGATCTGTTCACGATCCTGAAGAGCCGGCCATTGACCGCCGCTGAGGTCGCCAAGGCGATAGGCGGGGATCTGCGTGGCACGACATATCTTCTGGACGTGCTGGCCGCACTGGAATTGCTGGTCAAGACGGGCCAACATTACTCCCCCGCTCCCGGGACGGTTGATGTGCTGACCACGGGTGGTCCGCACGCAATGCTCGCCATGGCTCAGCACCAGGCAAATTGCCTGCGGAACTGGGCACAGCTTGCCAAGGTGGCAAAGACCGGCCGCCCGGTCCGCCGCGAACCATCCATCCGCGGCGAGGCGGCCGACTATGCCGCCTTCATCGAGGCGATGGATAACGTATCTCGCACTATCGCTCCCGAGTTGGTCGGCAAGCTTCCAGAACTCACATTCACCCACCTTCTGGATGTTGGCGGAGCATCGGGCACCTGGACGATCGCCTTCCTCAAGCGTTATCCCAAGGTGAAGGCAACGCTGTTCGACCTGCCCAAAGTCATTCCCCATGCCACCACGCGGATCACGGCGGCCAACATGCTCGACCGGGTACGCCTGGTCGGTGGCGACTTCATGGCCGACCCGCTGCCGCCGGGTGCGGATCTGGCATGGGTCAGCGCCATCATCCACCAGATGTCGCGCGAGGACTGCCGCAAGCTCTACCGTTCTGTTTTCGCGGCCCTCTCGCCGGGCGGACAGATCCTGATCCGCGACCATGTGATGGACGCCACGCGCACCAAACCGGCATCCGGCGCCCTGTTCGCCATCAACATGCTGGTGAACACGGAAACGGGTGGCACATTCACCTTCGAAGAGATCGCGGAGGATCTGAAGGCGGCCGGCTTTACCGGTGCGGATATGCTGCGGATGGAAGAAACGATGCACTGCGTGGTGCGGGCGAAGAAATAGCCTCACCGGGTCATATCCACCAACCCGGCCACAAACGTCGCCTCAACCGCCGCCTCGCCGGTCGGTTCCTCGCTGTCTCCAGCATACACCTGGAACCGCCCGCTCAGAGTGATCTGCAGCATGCCCTCGCCCGCTCGCCGCACGGTGATCGCCAGTTGCACCGGTTGCAGCGTCCGCTCCGGCGACTCGATGCCTACGAGCGTATCGGCGCGCTGCTTCTGCTCGATGCGCATCTCCCAATCCAATGGCGCATCGCCCAGATCTTCACCCTCGATCGGCACCTCAAAATAGAAGCTGCCGGATGCATTGGCGTTGTCGCTGTAGATCAGCGACCTCGCCGTATCGCCGTGTCGATCCAAGGCAACACGAGGTGAATCAAACGTAATCGGGACCCCATTCACACTGAACACAGCGGCCGATGGCATCGTGGCTGGTCTGCTCGTCGCCGCGGCGGGCTGCGTCGCAGGGCTATCCACAGGCTTGTTGCATGCACCGACCATCAGCAGCACAATGGCGCTGATGCAACCGGCACGGATATTCGAGATTGTCTCTGCGCGATCCCTGTGCACGAGGGCATCTTAGACCATGGCATCTCTGGCAAAGCAAGCACCCACCGAAGATCAGGACCTCTGTGAAGGCTGCGGGTACATCCTGCAAGGCTTGCCGGCCGACACCAACTGCCCCGAATGCGGCAAGCCCGTCCGCGAAAGCATCGACCCGATGCTGCGCCGACCGCCGCTGTTTGAGCAGCACCCGGGGCCGTGGACGTTCCTGCTTACCTCCCAAGAGGTCCTGTTCCGGCCGTCGCGCTTCTTCTCACATTTCACCACCCGCACCGATCATCCAGCCGCATTCTGGTTTGGATTGATCTGGCGCGCGATTGCCGCAGCGCTGCTGGCAGAGGTGGCGCGCACGCACATGGTCTGGATCAACTCGCGAATGACGATCACACTGCCACCACAGATTTCACACTGGGCAATCATTGCTTATGCAACCTTTGCCGTATTCGCCGTCCCTTTAGTGTTCCTATTCCTGACCGGCACCTCGTGGATCGCCGCACGCTTGACAACCTGGGAGGCAACCTACCGCGGTCTGCGTCTGCCGCTGCTGGCGGTTCGCCGTGCATTACGCTATCACGCAATTCACATGTTGCCTGTTGCCCTTGTGGCCCTCGTTACGGTCGAAGGATACGCGGCGCTGAGCCGAACGGGCATCGTCACGCGCGTGCACGACCTCTGGTATCTCTACACCCTTTGCGGCGAGGTTCTGATCGCGGCGGCGTATCTGTTCTTTTCCTATTGGGCGGCAATGCGTAACATCCTCTTCGCGAACAAATGAAAGTCGGTTTTTGTACCAGTTGTCGTTTTCTCGATCACCAGACCGGGCCGCACCATCCCGAGCGACCCGATCGGCTGCGCGCCATCTTCGCGGCGGTCCGCGACGCCGGAATGGTCACCTCGCCCTACCCGGCCGGCGGCGAGGATGTGCACTTTGGGATCTCCATTCCCCACCCCCCGCACCTGATTGAGATCGAGCCGCGCGCCGCCACGGTGGAGGAGGTGCTGATGGTCCATGCCCAGCGGCACATCGATCGTGTGCGGATCCGCTCGCAGAGCGGTGGCATGCTGGATAACGGCGACACGCCGGTTTCACATGACAGCTATAGTGTCGCCCTGCTCGCCGCCGGCGCTGGACTTACCTGCGTAGACGCGATCATGTCAGGACAGGTGAAACGGGCATTCGCCGCCGTCCGCCCGCCGGGCCACCATGCTGAGCCCAACGCCGCCATGGGCTTCTGCCTCTTCTCCAATGTCGCCATCGCCGCCCGCTATGCCCAGCAGCAGCATCACCTGTCGCGCATTGCCATCGTCGATTTTGATGTTCATCACGGCAACGGCACGCAGGCGGCATTCTTCACCGATCCTTCAGTCTTCTTTGCATCGCTGCATGAAGATCCGCACGTGCTCTACCCCAACAGCGGCTTTGATTGGGAGATCGGGGCGGCCGCCGGACGCGGCCACACGCTCAATGTCCCCATGGCCCCCGGCGCCGACGATGCCACCTATCTCAAGGCCATGCACGAAAGCGTGCTTCCCATGCTCGATAGTTTCAAGCCACAATTGCTCCTGGTGTCGGCCGGCTTTGATGCCCATCGCGATGACCCCCTGGCCGATATCAACCTGACCGAAGACGGCTTCTACCAGTTGACGCGATTGCTGGTGGAGGTCGCCAATCGCCACTGCCACGGCCGGCTTCTGAGCATCCTTGAAGGCGGCTACAACCTGCGGGCGCTGGGCCGCAGTGTGATCCAGCACCTGCTGGCGCTGAGCCAGCAGTGAACGAAGTGGGGAACTGGGCCGTACAGGACTCGAACCTGTGACATCCACGGTGTAAGCATGGCGCTCTAGCCAACTGAGCTAACGGCCCTGATGCGCCGCATGCTAATCCGCCTCCGCGAACCTGACAAGCCAGCAGCGCCCGTCTGTGGTATGCTTATCGCTTCGGTTGCGGCGGTGGTGACGGCCGCGTTTGCTCTTGCGCAAGTGAGAGCAGATGAGGAAAGTCCGAACTGCTGGAGGCCGTAAAAGGTCTCCCGGGCACGGTGCTCGCTAACGGCGAGGCGGAGTGATCCGACGGAAAGTGCAACAGAAAAGATACCGCCTCTTGTGGCGCAAGCTGCGAGAGGTAAGGGTGAAATGGTGCGGTAAGAGCGCACCGCGCGGGTGGTGACATCCGCGGCAAGGCAAACCCCACCGGCAGCAAGACCATGTATGCGGATGGGGCCTCGCAAGAGGCCCGGCCCTGGTCCCGGGGCTCTTCTCGAAAGAGAGCATTCGCGGGTAGGTCGCACGAGCCGCCTTGAGCGGCCGGAGTCCCGATTCCATCGGGATATCAGAGAAATGGCCGTCCCTTCGCCAGCAGTGGTGGGGGAACAGAATTCGGCTTACCTGCCGCCGCAACCGATTTGTTTTGCCCGCTGCCGCTGGATCAGTCATCAGACTGCAGAATGGCCATGAACGCTTCCTGCGGGATGTCGACTGAGCCGACCCGCTTCATGCGCTTCTTGCCTTCCTTCTGTTTCTCCAGCAGCTTGCGTTTGCGCGTCACGTCGCCACCGTAGCACTTGGCGGTAACGTCCTTGCCCATGCTCTTGATCGTCTCGCGAGCGACGATCTTGCCGCCGATTGCGGCCTGCAGGGGAATCTCAAAGAGGTGCTTGGAGATCTCTGCTTTGAGCCGGATCAGCAGCTTACGTCCCCGCGCCTCGGCCAGATCGCGATGGACAATGACCGAAAGAGCGTCAACACGGTCGCCGTTGACGAGGATGTCAAGTTTCACCAGTTCGCCCCGGCGGAAGGCAATGACCTCATAGTCCATCGTGCCATAGCCGCGGGTAACGCTCTTGAGCTTGTCGTAGAAGTCGTAGATCACTTCCGCCAGCGGGATCTCATACTCCAGGATCATGCGGGTGGCGCCGATGTACTCAGTCTTCTGATAGACGCCGCGGCGATCCTCGCAGAGCTTCATCATTGCACCCACCGACTCGGCGGGCAGGATGAGGTTCATCTTGATGAACGGCTCGCGAATCTCCTCAACATACGTTGGGCTCGGCAACTCACTGGGGGCATCGATGCGCTTGATCGAGCCATCGGTCATCTTGATCTCGTAGGTGACGGTCGGCGCTGTCTGCACGATCTCGATGTTGAACTCTCGCTCCAGGCGCTCCTGGATGATCTCCATGTGCAGCAGGCCCAGGAACCCGCAACGGAACCCGAAGCCCAGGGCATCGGAGGATTCCGGTGAGAAGCTGAACGAAGAATCGTTGAGCTGCAGTTTATCCATCGCATCGCGCAGTTCGTCATACTGCGTCTTGCCGGTCGGGTAGAAGTCGCAGAAGACCATCTGCTGGATGGGCTTGTAGCCGGGCAACTGCTCCGTCGCCGGGTTCTCCACATCGGTGATGGTGTCGCCGATGCGGACATCGTGCAGATCGCGAATAGTGGCGATGACAAAACCGACCTCGCCGGTGCCAATGCGCTCGACCTGCTTGGGCTGAGGCACCAGCTTGCCCAGGTCGGTGATCTGGTACTCCTTGTCGGTGCCCATGAAGCGAATCTTCTGTCCCTTCCACAGAGCTCCATCGACGACGCGAACATAGGAGATGACACCCCGGTAGTCGTCGTAGATCGAGTCAAAGATCAGGGCGCGAGGGGGAGCATCAGCCTTGCCGCGCGGTCCAGGAAGCTGATTGCACAGCCGCGTAAGCAGTTCATCGATCCCCTGCCCGCTCTTGGCGGATACCAGGATGGCATCCTCGGCCGCGAACCCGAGCACCTGCTCGATTTCTTCGGCCACTCGGATCGGCTCGGCCGATGGCAGGTCAATCTTGTTGATGACCGGGATGATCTCCAACCCGGCCTCAATCGCCGCATAGGCATTGGCGACCGTCTGGGCCTGCACCCCTTGTGTGGCATCGACAACCAGGATCGCGCCTTCGCAGGCCTGCAATGCCTTCTGCACCTCGTAGTGGAAATCGACATGCCCGGGCGTATCGATGAAGTTCAGCATGAACTCCTCTTCGACGCCCTGGGCGTTGGTGTGCATATGGAAGACGGTAACGGCCGACGCCTTGATGGTGATGCCGCGCTCGCGCTCCAGATCCATGTCATCGAGCATCTGGTTGTGAAACTCGCGCTCGGTGATGGCCCCAGCGCGCATGAGCAGGCGGTCGGAAAGCGTACTCTTTCCGTGGTCAATGTGGGCGACGATCGAGAAATTCCGAATCTGCATCTTATCTTCTGCCGACCCTTCACCAGAAATCGAGAGTCCCGGAGTGTACTGGAAAGCCGACCGAATGAAAAACCGCCGGAGACTGTGCGCGGGTCCGCGGGTCCGAGGCCCGAGCCTCGCAAGAGCCAGTGGCCAAATGGACGATTCGCCGTGGCAGAGGCAAAGGGCCGATGGAGGCCCTGTGGGAGATGGCGACTAACCAACATGGGCAAGGTCGGCCAGAGCACCGCTCCACTCGCCAACCTCCGCTGGGACAAGGGCTTAGAGGCAAGACAGGAGTCAAGACCGGCAAGCTTTACCGGGATGGAGTCAGAAGGCTGAAACCGAAGGTCCTCAGGTTCGTGTGCGCAATGCGGGATGGCGATTTCACGTCCATCTCGGCCAATTGGATTTCCCCTCGCCACCGAAACTGCCCAGTGGTATTCTGCGGGGTGGCAGGACGAGTTCCGAGGCCACTGGGCACTGCCTTACCGGAACCGTCCCGGCATATATCGCTTCCATCCTGACGAGGATGTAGAGATGCAAGTGTCGGCAACCAGCCAGATTGCAGGCAACTCGGGCGAGCGCCGGACGGATCCCAGCGAGAGGGCCAAGCCGGTCGCGCCACTTCCCGCGCACAGATTCCTGTTCCATCGTACTCATGTGCAATACCGTCGGCAGGCGACTGCAGCGGGGCATCATGGCCAACAATGAGCTAGGATCGCGGGATGGCGAAGCAATGAGCGGCCGCGCTTACCTGAACCGGCTCGCATGGCTGCCCATTCCCCTGCTGCTGGTGGCGATGGTCGTGCTGTGGTCCGCGGACCTGAGGACGGCTCACGAATCCCCGCTCCTGCTGGCTGTGCTGAATCTGGTCTTCTCGATGCTGATACCGCTGCTGGTCGCCTGCCTGATCGGCCGAAGCTTCTTGCGCCGTGGCGCACCGGGGCTCCTGATGCTGGGCTGCGGGCTTGTCCTCTGGGGCTGCGCCGCCATGGTGGTAGTCATCGCCGCCCTCGTGGCGACCGGAGGAAAGCCACTGAACATGCAGGCCATCGCGCCGATCCACAATCTCTGCGTTTGGCTATCGGCGGCATGCCACCTTGGGGGAGCCATCCTGTCGATGCGGTCCGGGCGGACACTCCGCCGGACGGGCCTGTGGCTGGACAGCGGCTATGCGCTGGCGCTGGGGGTCGCGGGGCTGCTCACGCTGGCGACGTTCGCGGGCTGGCTGCCGATCTTCTTCCACCAGGGAGAAGGAGGAACGATGGTGCGGCAGCTCGTGTTGGGCTCGGCCATCGCCATGTTTGCGCTCACCGCGGTTCTGCTATGGGAGCAGAACCGGCCGTTGCCGTCGCCGTTCGCCTACTGGTACACGCTGGCGTTGCTGCTGATTGCGGCGGGGCTTTTCGGCATTCTCAACGAAAAAGTCCACGCCAGTTATCTGAGCTGGACGGGCCGTGCATCGGTATACCTCAGCGGCGTATACATGCTCGCCGCCGCGGTTGCATCAATGCGCGAACCGGCAACGCGGGCAATGTGCCTGGGGCAACCGTCTCGCGAGGCTCGATACCCGTACGGCATGGCGATCACGTTTGTACTGGCCGCCACCGCCGTGCGGCTGGCGTTCCTGCCGGCGCTGGGGATGCGCGTTGCCTTCATCACGTTCTACCCTGCAGTGATGCTTGCCGCCCTCTATGGCGGGCTGCGGGCGGGCATGCTGGCGACGGTTCTCTCAGCGGTCCTGGCTGACTATTTCTGGATTGAGCCGGCATGGTCACTATCTGGCACGCCGCCCGCCGACTGGTTGAGCATGGCTGTCTTCATCCTGAGTTGCACGATGATCTCTTGGATCACGGAGGCAATGCACCATGCTCAGACGCGAGCGGTGCGAGCCGAGACTGAAACAAGAGTCGCCACCGAGCGTGTGCAGGCGGCGGAGGCACTGCGGGAAAGCGAGCATTTCAAGCAGGCTGTACTCGATTCCCTGCCGGCTCACATCGCGGTCTTGGATCACGATGGTCGGATTGTGACCGTGAATGCCTCTTGGCGGCGCTTCGCCAGGGAGAACGACCATCCGGACGACCAGGGCATCGCCGCCGGTGCCGACTACGTGCAGGTCTGCCGGCGTTCCATCTCCGCAGGCGACCTGCTGGCTCGCGACGCCCTGGAGGGCATCGAGGCCGTGTTGAGCGGCTCGCGACAGCAGTTTGTGCTTGAATACCCCTGCCACTCCCCGGCACAACAGCGCTGGTTCCTGATGCATGTGGTGCCCACGCCATCGGTGATTGGCCGCGCCGTCAGGGCGCCTGAGAGGTGTGGGGCCGTCATTACACATCTGGACATTACCCAGCGCAAGCAGGCGGAAGAGGCGATGCGCGAGAGCGAGGCCACGTATCGCTCACTGTTCGGGCACATGCTCGACGGATTTGCCTACTGCCAGATGCTCTACGACGATCAGGGGCGTCCCGATGACTTTGTCTATCTCGAAGTGAACGATGCCTTCGCGCGGCTCACCGGCCTGGAGGACGTGACTGGCAAGAGGGTCACGCAGGTAATCCCGGGGGTCAAAGATGCGCACCCGGAGTTGCTGGAGGCGTACGGCCGGGTTGCCCAGACGGGGCGCTCCGAGAGGTTCGAAATCGACTTCAGGCTGTTGAACCGCTGGCTCTCTGTTTCGGTCTACAGTCCAGCGCGTAACTACTTCGTTTCCGTTTTCGACAACATCACCGACCGCAAGCACTCGGAGGAGACCCTGCGCGACAACGAGCGACGGCTGAAGCGCTCGCAGAAGATTGCCCATTTGGGCAGTTGGGAACTGGATCTGCTGACAGATCGGCTGACCTGGTCGGACGAAGTTTACCGGATCTTCGGCCTGCGGCCCCAGGAGTTCGGCGCAACCTACGAGACCTTCCTGGAGCGGGTCCATCCAGACGATCGCGCGGCCGTGGACGCGGCGTATGGGTCGTCGGTGCGGGAGGGCAGGTCCACCTACGAGATCGAGCATCGCGTGCTCCGCCGACCCGGTGACGAAATCCGCTGGGTCAGCGAGAGGTGTTTCCACAGCCGTGACGCGTCCGGCAAGATCATCCGGTCTACGGGTATGGTCCTCGACATTACCGAGCGGAAGCGCCTGGAGGAGTCGCTGCGGGAAGCCAAGGCGACGGCCGAAGCCGCAAGCAGCGCGAAGGACCATTTTCTGGCGGTGCTCTCTCACGAGCTGCGCAATCCGCTGAATCCCGTGCTGGCCGCCGCCTCCATGCTCCACAAAGACCCCCGCTTTGATGCCGACATCCACGAACAATTGGAGGTCATCTGTCGCAATGCGGAGCTGGAAGCGCGGCTGATCGACGATTTGTTGGATGTCACCCGCATCGTGCGGGGCAAGCTTGTGCTAGAGCGCCGACCCATCGAACTGTGCACCGTTATCCGCCGGGCAGCGGAAGTCTGCATGCGCGACATTGAGGCGCGGAAGCTGGAGTTTGGCATCGACCTGGGACCGGTTCCGTACTGGGTAGATGCCGATGCCGCCCGCCTGCAACAGGTCTTCTGGAATCTGATCAACAACGCCGTCAAGTTCACACCGCCCGGCGGATGCGTGGGCATCCGCTGCGGGCGCAACGCAGATGGGCACGTGGTTGTCGAAGTCACCGATAGCGGCAAGGGGATCGAGCCAGAACTGCTGCCACGGCTGTTTGACGCCTTCGAGCAGGGCGAGCGGCACACCACGCGGCAGTTTGGCGGGCTGGGCCTCGGGCTGACAATCAGCAAGACGCTGGTGCAACTGCACGGGGGAACCCTCACGGCTGGCAGCGAAGGCAAAGGCAAGGGAGCAACATTTACGGTACGCCTGCCGATGCTGCCGGTGGAGACGGCCGTACCCGTTGTCGCAGCGAATCCCGAAGCGCCGCTTCCCGTCGCTCAGGCCCGATCCCTGCGTATCCTGTTGGTCGAAGACCACAGCGACACGGCCATGATCATGAAGCGACTGCTGTCGGCCGATGGCCACCAGGTGGAGACCGCCACCGACGTCGCCACGGCGCTGAAGCTGATCGAGAGTCAGACATTCGATCTGCTGCTGTCCGATCTGGGGCTGCCCGATGGCAGCGGTTTGGACCTGATGCGGGCGATTCGGCACAGGGGCTTGAAGTTGCCGGGCATCGCCCTCAGCGGATACGGTCAGCAGCAGGATGTTCAGCAGAGCCATGATGCCGGCTTCGTCATCCACCTGGTCAAGCCGGTGAACTCGCAAAAACTGGAGGAAGCCATCAGCAAGGCTGTCGGGGATGCCAAGGGCGATGCCGTGACGATGAACTAGAACAAAAGCAGGCTTTCGCATCGCATCAACCCACTCCAAGGCAGGAGTACCCCGATGGTCAATGGCCGTTTCGCCTTACCTCCGGCATACGCCCTGCGCCGCCAGTCTTTCACAATCAGCAAACGCACTTAGCCCCGGCGGGTCGACAAGATCATCACCGAGATCTCGTTCCCTGCACCCACCTTGCATTGCGAGCGCTGATGGAGAGAGTAAGCAAATGCCCGAGATGCTCGTCCGCCTCAAAGAAGTGACCAAACGCTATGAGGACCGCCTGGTTCTCAAGGATATCTCCTTCCGCATGGCGGCCGGCGAGCGGGTCGCCCTGATCGGCCGGAACGGCACGGGCAAGACCACGCTGCTCAAGCTCATTCTCCAGCAGGATGACCCAGACGACGGCCTGGTCGATGTGCCGGCCGGCGTCCGCCTCGGGTACTTCTCGCAGTTCTCCACTCTTGATGGCAATACCACAGTTGAAGACATCCTGGCGCAGGCACTGCACCACGTCGTCTCACTCGAAGATGATTTGGGACAGATCGAGAAACGCCTTGCCGACGCCCCGGAAGATGAACTCGCCGGCCTCCTCGATCGACAGGCGCATGTGCTGCAGGAGATGGAGCGACTGAACGCCTGGACCTGGCGAAATCGCGTTGACACGGTGCTGACGAAACTGTCGTTTAGCGAAGAACACCGCCGCCGGCCAATCGCGCAACTCTCCGGCGGGTGGCGCAACCGGGCGGCGCTGGCCAAGCTCCTGCTGGAAGAGCCCGATGTGCTCCTGCTGGATGAGCCGACCAACTATCTCGACGTTGAGGGCATCGCCTGGCTGGAGGACTGGTTGACCGAGTTTCGCGGTGCCCTGCTCCTGGTCTGCCACGATCGGCACTTTATCAATCGGGTCGCCACCCGCATCGTGGAGATTGATGCCTACCACCTGCAGGAATATCCCGGCAGCTATGGTTCCTACGTCAGTGAGCGCAAGATGCGCCTTAAAACCATCCAAAGCCAGTTCGAGCACGAGGAAGAGATGCTCGCCTATGAAGCCCAGGCCATCACCGATCGCGCTGAGGCACGCCGCGACCCCAACAACGCCCTGCGCCGCCGGCTCGCCAACATCAGCAAACGCACGGAGCCCCGACCGGCCGACAAGATCATCACAGGCCTCTACGCCAACCTGCGAGTGGGCACATCACTGTGCGAGATCAAACAGCTTGGCAAATCCATCGATGGCCGGCCGCTCTTCGCCAATGTCTCTCTGCACATCACCAAGGGCGATCGTGTCGCCATCGTCGGCTCCAACGGCTGCGGCAAGAGCACGCTCCTGCGCCTGCTGACACAGCGCGAGCCGCCGGACGCGGGAGAAGTCGATTGGGCCTCTGGGCAGGGCTTTGCCGACTTCAACCGCGTGTTGACGGAACTGGATCTGAACGACACCGTCACCCACACCGTCAATGTGGAGGGAGTGGCCTACCACGCTCCTCGTAAACAGGTAAATCGATTCCTCAACCTCCTGGGCTTCTCCGAAATGGATCTTACGCAGAAGATCGGCACGCTCTCGGGCGGCCAGCGAGCTCGGGTGGCTTTGGCCTTGTGCCTGCTCTCGGGCGCCAGCGTGCTGATTCTGGACGAGCCAACCAACCACCTGGACATTCAAAGCACGCAGATCATGGAGCGAGCTTTGGAGTACTTCCCCGGCGCCGTCGTTGTCGTCAGCCATGACCGATTCTTCATCGACAAAGTGGCGACGCGCATGCTCGTATTCACCGGCAACGGCGCAGTCCGGCTGTTCGAGGGCAACTGGTCGATGCTCGAAGCGACCCTGGGCTCTGGTTGACGACCCTAATCCCAGCCGGCCATCCTCAGCGTGAACGTATCGATTGCTCTACCGCCGATCATCGTGGTCCCAGCGGCCGGGCATGTAGTGGTATTCATTCCCATGGCGCTCGTAGCGCGGAGCTACCCAGTGGTTGTAGCCGCGCGGAGGCACTTCCCAATGTCCCGACTTCCACGCGTATTGCCGGCCGCCCCAGTGCCAGTAGCCATCAATCCAGATGCATCCCGGTCCAGGTGGCAGCGGCCGCGTCTCGACCACAACTGGTGGCGGAGGCTGCGCCACAACGACATACTGCGGCTGCGCCGGCTGCTGGACATAGACGGTCTCGCGTTCATGGTGTTCATGCTCACATCCAACGCAAGCCAACCCGACAGCGGCCGTGGCCACCAGAAATCCTCTAGAGAACTCCTTCATATCATCATTCCTTCGACAAATTGTAGGCGTTACCGAAGTAGACACGCGCCTCGCGGGCGGCGTTAGGCCATCTGAGCCACACACAAACCAATTCGGTGCATCCCAATCCGCGCGCACCCTGTCGTCATTGCCGTCGTGGCGACAATCCTGTCGCGATGCCCTTCTTTTCCCACACCATCTCTCACAGTAAGCCCGATGAACTATTGCCCAGCAAGATCTCAACCGATCTCAACAGCAAACTGGGTGAGAATCCCACCGGCAGCACCGGCGGATCCGCCGGCAACGAGTAGATGCTGGACTTAGATTTGACGTAATTGATATCGGCCACATTGACCAGGTTGTTCCCATCGAAATCTGACCGGTAGCTGCTTGCAGTCTCCGGCAGGCTGCTGTGACTCTTGGTTTGATTTATATCCGCCACATTCACTTTCCCCAGGCTCCCGCCGGTAGAATCCCCCGGCAACACATCCATCCGGAAGACAAAGTCGCCCCCAGCCGTCCCATTGCCGGATGGGAACGTATCACTGGCACCCACGTCGCTGTAGCTGCTGGGATTGCTCCATTCTCCATCCATGATATTCCCTGCCGCATCGGCCAGCGGCGATGTGCCAGTGCCGGGAAGGGCAATATAGAGTTTGTCCGGACCCATCACCTCCGACAGCGACCAGGTGGCGACATGATCGGCTGGGTTATAGGCGAAGCCCGACACGCTATAGCTGCCAACCGACCCAGCAATGGCGAACTGCGCCTGGGCAACCGACACATCCTCACTGAAGGCAACCGAGATCTGATTGAGATTGCGCCAGGGCAGCGTCTGCAGTTGGGTGCTCCCGGAGCCCACCGGAATGGCAAAGCCATACGTGGAACTGGAAGAGCCTAAATTGGCCGCCAGGAACGAAAGGAAGCCGCTGCTCCAGGCCGAGCCCCTGACATAGACCCCTGTCACGGTGGGGGCAAGGGAGTCGACCTTGAACGTCTGTGTCTGTGTTGCCTGAACATTACCGGCTACATCTGTGCTGTAGAACTGCACGGATGTGCTGCCCTGGGCAGAGACCACAAAGGGGCTGGAATACGCCTGCCATGTGCTGCCTCCGTCAAGACTGTAATTCGTCTGGGCAACGCCCGATATGGCATCGCTCTCATTCAGCGTCACGGTCACAGAACTGGTATACCAGCCGCCGGTACCGGCCGTCCCGCCGAACGATGGGGTGGTCACTGGGGCGGCCGTATCGATAGTCACCGCGTATGGCGCTGAGGCTGCCGTTGTGTTGCCCAGCCCATCACCGGCCGTGGCAGTGAAGCTGTAGCTTCCGTCGCCCAGGCTGGTGCCGGTGTAATCAAAGGTCCAGTTGCCAGATCCATTTGCCGACGTTGTCCCGGCCAATACGCCGCCGCGATAGATGGTGATGGTCATTCCCGGCTCTGAGGTGCCATTGATCAGCAGCGTCGGGTCACTGGTGATGCCATCGCTGGCACTGCCGCCGGTGTCGGTGCTGATGCCCGTGATGCCTGGCACGACCTCGGCCACGTTGAGCACACCGATGGTGAAGGTCTTTTCGAACCATAACCCACCCTGGTCAGTCGTCCGCACCCGGATGCTGTAGCTGCTCTTGGCCTCAAAGTCGAAGATCGCCGCCGTCTGTAGCGTGCTGCCGGAGATGGTGAATGAGGTGTTGTCGGTGCTGCCGGTCCCACTTACCAGGCTGTAGGTAAACGTGTTGCCGGCATCCGGATCAACTGTGCCCAACGTGCCCACCGCCGTACCCACCGACTGATTCTCAGCGACACTGCTTGCCGACAAGGTAATGTCCGTCGGGGTTTCGTTGACATTGGTCACGCTGATCGTGAAAGCCTTTTCAAACCACAAGCCGCCCTGGTCGGTCGTCCGCAGGCGGATGCTGTAACTGTTCTTGGCCTCAAAGTTGAAAATCGCCGCGGTCTGCAGCGTGCTTCCGGAAATCGCAAACGAGGTGTTGTCTGTGCTGCCGGTGCCGCTTACCAGGGTGTAGGTGAAGGTGTTGCCGGCATCGGGATCAATGCTGCTCAACGTGCCCACTGCCGTGCCTGATGGTTGGTTCTCGGCAATGCTGTTCGCCGACAGCGCGATGTCCGTCGGCGTCTCGTTGACGTTGGTCACGCTGATCGTGAAGACCTTTTCAAACCACGAGCCGCCCTGGTCAGTCGTCCGCAGGCGGATGCTGTAGCTGCTCTTGGCCTCAAAGTTGAAGATCGCCGCGGTCTGCAGCGTGCTTCCGGAGATGGTGAACGAGGCATTGTCCGTGCTACCGACACCACTCACCAGACTGTAGGTGAAGGTGTTGCCGGCATCCGGATCTGTGGTGCTGAGAGTACCCACCGTCGTACCTGCCGCCTGATTCTCAGCAATACTGCTGGCCGACAAGCTGATGTTCGTCGGTGCCTGATTGACGCTCGGAACGGTTCCACTGATGGTGTACTGTCCGATATCGCCATACCCGCCATGGCTGCGGACGACCAAGTAATAACGGCCGGCGCTGATCGAGCCACTGAGAGACTCCGTGGTACTTGGCGTGGAATCGCTTGATAACCAGACCGAACCGTCGCTAAGCCGCACCTCCAGCTTTGCATCGAGCATGGCGCCGTTTGGGCCATTCAGGTTGATCGCCATCGTGCCGTTCACAGGGATATCCAGGATGTAGTAATCCGCATCGCCCGTATTGCCGATAATCCCCGAGGCACTGATATTTCCGTTGTTGATGCTCAGTGTTCCTGCAGTCGACGTGGTATCCCCAACATCGTCCACCTTGTACCCGAATCCGTTCGTCGGACTGGCAATGACCGCCAGATCATCCTGTATCGTCGTCGACGAGCTGCTGGTCCCGTTCCACCACATCCCCCGGACAGACGAGTAGCTGTTTCCCATAATCGGGGCGCGATTCGCATCGCCAGAGTAGTACTGCTGAACCAGGGTCGTTCCAGAATAGAGGCTCTGATGCAGCAGCCCAAAGGAATGTCCCACCTCATGAGCTGTGGCTTCGCCAACGTATTTAGGGAAGCCGGCCCCAAGATTATCGGGGAATACCCACACCTGGTTGGGAGCGCTATTGGAAAAGCCGCCCACATACGCGACACCACCGGCCAGCGAGCCCAGCCAGCCCCCGCCCCCGCCGATTACCGCCACCACCGTCTGCAGGTCGTTTGTATTCCCCGGATCCTCCGTCGTCACATCGACATTGAACGGCGAATACTTCTCCGACACCCGCTCCCAGATCTCATGGATGTTGCTTAGTTCCGTGGCACTAAAGCTGTTGGGATCCGTGTCGATGCTGTAGGCGGGAGTCGCCGTCACGCTGTAGCTGCCCCAAGTCATCGCGGCGTGGCCGTCAAAGTCCAGGTATATCTTGACCGCCGCCGTGGGATAGCTGTGCAGCACCGGCACCGTCAGCGAACCTGCCAGTACCCCCAGAGGAAGCACTGGGGCAATGGCCTTTGGAGTATTCGGCAGGTATGGCAGCGCCATGTCCAACTGCAATCCCGCATCGACGCTCAAGAGCGTGCGCGGTTCAAGTGCCTCGATGGCGGATGCCGCCGCCCTGCCGATGGTTTGCCTGCGGCCAAGCTTCGCGTGTCTCCCGTAACCTGCCGGCCGCGCCAGAGATGTGTTTGCCATCGCCATTCCCTTTCGTGGATTGGGATACTGCTCAAGCATCATTATTCAGAGCAACAGGATGCGGGGAAGACCGATGTGTCATCCTCAAGCTAGCTCAAGCCCGCTACCGTCTTTCTGCAGACACAACCATAACAAGGGCCACCATACCAGCCGTAAACTCCTCACCGCAATGGGAATACCTCCCGTTTCTTGGCAGATGTCCCATCATGATTACATAAGGGCTCGAAAGAGTGCTTGCGCCATGAACATCGTCTCCGTACTCGCGTATCTCGCCACCTGACAAACCTGCTCCCATCCGTTAAACTTCCCGCCCGAACGCCCGGAGGCGTGGCAGAGCGGTTTATTGCACCGGTCTTGAAAACCGGAGACGCCGCAAGGTGTCCACAGGTTCAAATCCTGTCGCCTCCGCTTCAGAATCCCCGGTATTTACTGGGGATTCTTGCGTTGAGGGGGTTACCATCATCTGACCGCTTGTGCCCGTTGTTTCCCCTTGTATGCCACCCAGCATGCCAGTAGCGTCAATCTGAATGCTCTGGCCGTCCGTTCCTGTCGCCAAGGCCTGCTGAGGCAAGCTCAGGGGATCGGGGAGGTTGGGCAGCACACTCAGGGCGTCGGCACAGTCGGCCGCGCGGACGTGGGTGTAACGGTCCATCGTCAAGGTGATCGTGGAATGCCGCGCCAAGGTCTGGGCGGTCTTGGGGTGAACGCCACCAGCCGCAAGGTTGCTGATGAACGTATGCCGCAGGCTGTGGAAATCGGCATGGCGGCCCGCTGCGTCAAGGGGAAGCAGGAATGTACTCTCTGAGGCTTGCTCGCGTTCCTGCTGCGTCTGGCAGCCATCCAGCCATGCCTTGCGGGCGTCGGCAAGGTCGGCCCGGAACATGTCGGCCGTCTTTCCGGGACACGTCGGCATGGCGAACACCGTCACCGCCGGCATCTTGGACGCGATAAAGGGGCGGATGGCTTCGGCCGTCACCTTGCGAAGCGGAAGGGTATCCTCCCGGCGATTCTTGGCGTAGGCCGCCGCAATGCTCACCGTAGGGGCGTCGCCGTCCAGATGGAAGCTCCCGGCCGTCAAGCTCCGAAGCTCGCCAGCCCGCAAGCCTGTCTCAACGGCGAGGCGATAGAGGCAAGCGCGCTCCGTGCCGGTCATCCCGAAGCGAACCGGGGCGGCCGCCGCCGCATTGAGCAACCGGCAGAGTTCATCGGCAGACAGTGCCCGGCGATCATGCCTCCGGTCAAGTTTGACGTTCTGCCCGTCCAAGTGGCCGATGGCCGACTCATGCGCCCGGCGATCTTTCACCATCCATCGGGCAAACTGCTTGCAGGCGTTCAAATAGAAGTTGGCGGTCTGTATGCTCAAGCCCCTCTTCTCAGGCGTGTCTTTGCGGAGTTCGCCAATGCAGGCTTGCAGGCGACTGGCGGATATGTCCTGCCA